>OGLV01000304.1_pt1 | contig 19417 bp, 28 predicted proteins | sample 1572851 | NCBI WGS metagenome assembly OGLV01 (sample SAMEA2582005, study PRJEB24529) | metagenome | biome: Human gut stool | place: China | collected 2011
ATTATCGGTTTATACCATGATTGTTTTGTTTTTCCATCATTCCAGAAAACTGTTGCTCAAACTGTGCATACGCTTCGTCAATATTGATTCCCCTTTGTTTGCACAAATTACTTGCAATCTGTTTCAATTCTTCTTCTGATTTCCCCTGTGCCATCTGTTGCGCTCTCTGAAACAATGGGTTACTTTTTAACATTTGGTTTACCATCTGTTGCATCATAAGGCATAACCTCCTTCAATCCTTCAATCTGTCTGTTCAACTCTCCAACGATTCTTTCAAAATCTTCTCGTAATACATACTGTTGTGTTTTGTTTCCATTCTCTCGTTTTGTTTCACCTTGTTTCTGTTCCTGTAATACATATGTTTTCAACTCAGCAGAACCATCCAATAATATCTGTTTTGTGTAAATACAATTGTTTGCAATATCTGTGAACACAAACAAACTACCATCTAGGTCTATCATGCTCGCTTTTGCTTCATCATAACTTGATACTGGTCTACCTTTTAGAATCTGCATTGTTCCCATCTGCTGATTGTTCTGCATCTGATAATTGTTTGGCTGATATGTTCCAACACCATTATATTGTTGTTCCATTTGATTCAGCCTGTTCTGTGCCAACTGCTGTTGGTATGGTGACATCCCATAACCTGTATTATAATTCCCATACATTCTCGTTTTCCTCCTTCTGATTTTCTGGTACTTCCTTACTTGCTATGATTCTATTATATATTGGGTAAAACTTATGAAATATAAGAAAAGTATACGTTAAGTATCTCTAAGGAATTGCAACAAAAAAAAAAGGAGCGTTTTCACGCTCCCAATTCTTAAAACATTTTGCCAATTTTCATCAGCATTTTACTGTGTTTCTTTTTAACTGTTATCTCTGACATTCCTAACTCGTCTGCGATAAATGCCATCGTTTTCTGTTCCTTGTAATGCAACCACAATATTTTCTTTTCTTCCTCCGACAACATCGTTTGTTCTATCAGACTTTCAAAATCTTTCACAGAACTAATCTGTTTCAATTTCTTTCTTGTTTTCGCATTATGTTTGTCCATGTGAACCATTCCCATAAACTTACCACAAATCGGACATTTGTTTGGATTTCCACCAGACTTGTTTCTGGACTTCCCGACCTTTGCTGTTGTCGTTGTCCGAACCTTTGTGACCTTTACTTTTGCTTTAGAAGGCATTTTTCTCTACCTCCTTTCTACTGTTCATTGTGTGTTGCGCTATCGTTATATTGATTTCCATGTACGTCATTGTACTCTGCATTAGCATTTTCTCCTTCCGTACTCAAATCAACATCTTGTGTTGTTTGTTCTGTCGTAACATAATCAAACTGGCTTTCATACCAGACAAAACCACAATAACCAATCACTGCTTCAAGGAACATAAGCACAATCAGCACAATTATGATTTTGTCTTTCATCCTGTTAGAACGACTATATTCTTTCTGTGTATCTAACAGGAGATTTTCAAATTCTCCTTGCATACGTTTTATACCATCCTTTTTGTTTATATAAACTTCTGAACTATTATTCCCAATTCTCTTGTTTACCCTGCATAAATAGGATTATGTGTGAAATCTACGGTATTATTTAGTCCTGCAATCAATCATTACATATAAGAGATGTGCAGGTATGAAGCCACTACCATATGCCCATATAGTTACATTTCCATCATCTTTTACTTGTTCTGCTGATACATTAATTATATTAGGAATCGCAAAGCCGCTTTGGTACACCAAAGAAACAATTGGAACTGTACCAGCGAATTGCTTTCCGACATTAATTGTAGCGTACATCCAAGCCTCGCCATAATATTTCAATAACACTTTTGTACGATACATTTTATCTGTAATCTCTGTAGTCTTACTATCTAATTCAGCAACCGCAAGCGCATCAACATAATATCCCTGTTCAGTATTTGATTTTACCTCATCCAACGTTTTTAACGTTTTTCCAACAATACTATCATATAGGCTATTAATTGCGTTTACAATAGAATCTTTTACTATTGTTTTTAGATTGTTCAACAATCCTATCTGCTTCTGTAAATTTCCTGCCGCATCCGTAGATAATTGGTCTTTAATCTCATTAAACCATGTTTTGAATGCCTCATCATATTGCCTAAACAACTCGGTTGTATCTATCTGGTCTACCACACCAGTAACAAAACCACAGTAAGTTTTGTCTGGTCGTTTGTCTGTAATGTCCTCTGCGTTCAACTTTGACGCATTTGGTTGTACCATAACTGTCGATAAAACTAAATCATGCTGTGTGTTGTTGTTTACAGGCATATCACTTATTACATCTTCTTTCAGAATGATACTAATCTTTCGTTCCGTTTTGTCCAGAGTACAGCAAATAACATCTTTGATTGCATAAGACTTTGTATTTGCAGATATTGTAACCTCCATATCCTCGGTCAATTCATACCAGTACCCATCTATGTACGCCTTTCCTTTCCGAACAACTACAACAAACGGTTTGTCTGGCGAACCATTAAATACAACCTTCAATTGGTTTGTTGGATTCACATACACACCGTTGGAAACAAAATTTGCAAAATACTCTGCGAACTGTTCTGCATCATACTCCCTGTCATATGTTCCTTCTTCTGTTTCCCTTGCATTAAAAAATCCGCTTTTCTCTGCCATTGTTATATCACTCCTTTTCTTCTCAATTTCTCATTCATCTGTATACTACGATAACCGAATGTAATGTCAAGGATTTCTCTTGAACCCTCCACAGACTTTGTTACCGCTGTTATCTGTGCATCCACTGTTATGCCTAACTCATTATCCACAATCGTAACAAAATCCCCATTATAAAAATCTCTCTGATACTTGTACTTTTCATTTTCATTTGTTACAGTCGAATCATAAGAAACAAATACTATGTGTTCCTTTAGGTACTCGTTTCCTCTTTGTGTGAGTATCTCATTATACTCTGTGTCTGTATATGTTTTGTTGTCTGTTGTTTTCTGCAAATCTCTTGCATCAACAAACAACTCGTCTCGCAACCACCCGATTGCATCCCATTCATACTCTGTTCCCTTTACTCCATCTTGGTATACTTCAATCCATGTTCTGTTGTTTCCTTCGCCTTCTCCTGCAACATACACAACATTGCAATACTCTTTCGTGTCCTTTTCATAGGTAGACCTTGTTAAGTTGCTCAATGAATGAGAAAACACAATTGGTTTGTTTCCCCTCTGATTGTTTCTCGTTCTGTCCTCTCCCAACAGAATGTTAAAACACCACTTTCTTATGTTCGTGATTGGTGCGCTTGCGGCAATCTCATATCGCTCTGTTATTACTGGTTTAATCTCAAACCCCATGCTGTCTGCTTGTAACAATGGCTGTATTGCATCATATACACTTCCACCTGTCCATTGTCCATTGTTTATCATTGTCATTTCACTAAGCCTGTCTCCTTGTATGTAGAACTCAAAATTGATATACCGCTTATCTCCTGTTGAACCAACACACATATTGTTTTTCACCAACTGTTTCACCACTTCTGCTGTTCTTCCACTGTATATCTGTTGTTTGTACACAACACTTGTTTGCAGTTTGTATTTTATCATCCTCCCTGTTATCTCTAGTGTCTGTTCAAACTCACTATCGCTGTCCTTTACTACCTTGTCAATTCTTCCCATTGTTGTTCTGTCAAATGCAACAAAAAACACCTCTTTTTCATCCAACAGGTATAGGTTTTCATCACACAAGATAGCATTTATTTTAAACTCCCCGACACCATTAAACTTGTCTGTATACTGCATAAACGTGTACTTTCTTAATATGTCGATTCGTTCAAAATACTTGTTAAATACTGTAATTACTCCCATGTTATCACATTCCTTTCAGATTGAGGAATAATTCGTCCATATCAATTGTTAAGTTCACAAAAACATCACTGCCCTGCTCAACAGAATATCCATATAAATTGCTTCCCTGTTTGAACTGGAAAAATGTACTTCCCTCAATCACATCAGCAATTACGTTTTCATCCTTTGACTTTCCTGTTGACAGATAATTGACATGATGATGTATAATATTCTCTTCCCCAATCTTTGTGTTTATCAACAAGTAATCCCCTTCTTGTAATATCAATCTTATCATAAGCTGTTCCTGTGTGTCAACATTAAATATAGTTGGATTTTGTACCACTCCTCCAACCGCTTCTAATTTGATGATTCCACCAATGTCACAATCTCCATCATTAATAACATTGATAATCTTCTGGTTAGACACAACACCCATAATGTTCCCTGTTTCCTTCAAAATCCATGGAAAACGGAACTTAGGCTGAACCTTTGCCAATACGGTTTGTTTTCCTTTATTCAATCTAAACATAGGAGAAAAACAATTGATGTCAATTGTGAACATGCACAACACTTCGTTGTTTTCATTCTCCTTATTACTAAACTTCACTGCACTGGATGGTCTGCCCTCTATGAAATAATCTCCCACAATCACACGAATGTCTTGTAACGGTGTGATTGTTTTGTTTAGTTCATACTTCTTTTGTTCTATGTCTTGCAACTGCGCTTCTAAAAACTCGTTCCAACTCTTCCCAAGAAACGCTCTCCCATCTACACTGGAAACAATATACCCTGTAATGGATGGTTGTCTTGTTCCAAGTTCCACACCAGACAAGGAAACCCCTATCTGGAATGGAACTCTATATGTGCTGAAACTTACAGATGGAACATCCCAATCTATCTCGTCCAAAACATATTGGGTAGAACCATCTCTTGCAAGACTTAACTGTTGTCCATTTACCTTGTTTATTATCTGCAATTCCTGTATCAATGTTTTGCTCCTTTCTAATAACCAAGTTCTAAATCTCGTTTCGCTTTCTTCATCTGCCTTGCATACTCATAAGGTGTCGGTTTCGTGTTATAGAAATTGAATATATCTCCACCTTTTCCTATTCCACCTTCATTATACTCTCTGTTCTGTTGTTTTGTCAATACCCTTTCACCTTCATGTAACTCTGCAACATATCCATTGTACGGAACATAGTCTAAACCATTTGCATGTTTTCCATCCACAGACTTTGCGGCTGATTTTGCATCATTCGCACCAGAAACAATGTTCTTAAATCCGTCAATGATTCCAGAAACAAAACTACCAATCTTTCCTGCAAAATTAGATACCCAACCGAGTATGCTATCTCCGATGCTCTTGATTCCATTCCACAAACTCTGGAATATGTTTCGTCCTGCATTGTACAATTGTGAACCAATTGCAGAAACCTTACTAGGTATTTGTTGAATGATTCCCCAAACCTTACTAGGTAGGCTTGTAATAAAACTGATAAAACTGTTCACAAAGTTTGTTGCTACCGACCTTGCCTGTGAAACCATGTTAGCACCCCATGAAATCACATTGGACACCGTAGAAGTGAGCCACGCCCATATTCTATTAGGTAACTGTGAAATCCATTCTATTGCGCCGTTTACGAAGTTTGAAGCCGCCAACACAGCATTGTTATACATCTCAACGCCCCAATTGATAACATTTGTTACCACTCCTGTCAGCCATTCCCAAATCCTGCTAGGCAACTGTGCAAACCATTGTATAATGCCTTCTATAATCAAAGGAAGTTCTGTTGTTATCCATGTCCACAGATTTGATGCGAACAAATAGAAGTAGCCAATCAATTCTCCGATTGCATACCCTATCATATATGGTAATTGTTCAAACCACTGCACAATACTATTGATTGCGTTTGGTATTGTTTCATTTACAAATGTACTAAATGCTTCTGGAACTGTTACGGTAAAGAACTCTATGATGTTATCAACAAATCCTTGTACCGCTTCAATTGCGCTGTTAAATGCGTTTGGTATTGTTTCAATAAAGAACGAAACAATTGTGTCAATTGCACTGGATAATAATTCTGGTATCTGCCCGAACAAATCAGACAATGTATCGAAAAAGTTCTGGAATCCTTCTGCCGCCTTTTCAAATCCAAGTTTGTTCAGTATCTCTGCTCCAATGTCTCCAATCACACCGAGAATGTTACTTCCGAGGTTTGCGAATGTTTCAACGATTCCAGAAACAACCCCTTTTACTCCTTCCCCTAACTGTTCCCAATTTCCTGTAAACAATCCAATGAAAATGTCCATCACAGACAATATCTGGTTGAATACCCCATCTAAAACAATTGCAATTGTGTTAAAAGCACCTTCAAACACAGGAGCAAGAACATCACACAAAGCAAACCACACTGTTTTAATTACTTCTGTTATGTTCTCAAAATCAAAACCGAGTGCATTGATTCTCTCTACAACTCCATCAAAGAAATTATTGATAGATTCCTTGATACTGTTCCAGATTCCAACCATATTGTCTCTGAACTCTTCGTTTGTTTTCCATAACGTAACAAATGCTCCAACCAAAACAGCAACAATCGCTATCACTGCCGCTATCGGTGCTAACATTCCACCAAACCCTGTTGAGATTCCTGCAACAAGTTTTGGGATTCCACCCATCTGTGTAGCAAGTCCAGCATATCCTACTTTTACCAAATCAATACTTTCTTTAACTGTTGTCATTGTTGTTCCGAACAACTTAAATGCTTTTACTACTGTTGAAACAACTGAAATCACTTTTGCAAGAATCAATAACACTGGACCGATTGCCGCAAGTATCAATCCAAACTTAACAATCTGGTCTTGTTCTTCTTCCGACAAACTGTTGAACTTCTCCACAAGTCCTGTTATCCATTCTGCCAATTGTCTGATATATGGTGTAAGTTTCTCTCCTATCAGAATCCCTGCTGATTCTAACGCACCTTTCAATTGTTCTACTGCACCTGCTGTGTTATCCATCATAACAGATGCCATGTCCTCTGCCGCCCCATTCGCATTGTTTATCTCGTCTGTTAATTTCTGGAAATCTTCATCCGAAGCGTTGACAATTGCCAGTAATCCAGACATTCCCTCTTGTCCTGCCAACATAGCCGCATACTGCGCTTTTTGTTCTTCTGTCAATCCTGCAAACTTCTCTCGCAACTCCACCATTGTTTGGCTCAACGGTTTCATTGTTCCATCTGCATTTGTTATACTGATTTCAAGTTCTTCTACTGCGTCCTTCGCTTCTCCAACAGGTTTTGCTAACCTTGTTATGGTAGAACGTAACGCTGTTCCTGCTTGACTTCCCTTGATTCCACTGTTTGCCATCAATCCAATAGCAACCGCTGTGTCCTCTATGCTGTAACCTAACGCCCCTGCTACTGGCGCAACATACTTGAATGTTTCCCCCATCAAACCAACATTTGTGTTTGACTTGGAACTTGCTTGTGCAAGAACATCTGCAAAATGCGCTGAATCACTTGCCTGTAAACCAAACGCTGTTAATGCGTCTGTAACAATATCAGATGTTGTTGCCAAATCCTCACCAGATGCCGCCGCTAAATCCATGATTCCTGCAATACCATCCATCATTTGTGACGCATCCCAACCAGCCATAGCCATGTACTTAAATGCGTCTGCTGAATCACTTGCAGAGAACTTTGTTTTAGCACCCATCTCAATTGCTTTGTCTCTTAACGCATCAAACTCTGAACCAGTAGCACCAGAAATCGCCTTAACCTCTGACATTCCTGCTTCAAAGTCTGTTGCTGTTTTCACTGCCGCCGCACCAACTCCAACAATCGGTAATGTTACATTCTTCGACAACAAACCTCCTGTTGTTTTAAAGGCACTCGACAAACCGTTCAACTTTTGTTCTGCTGTTGCTGACTTGTCCCCGAATACCTTTAAATCATTATAAGCGGAAACAAACCCCTTTGAAAACTTTGAGGTATCGAGTTCAAGGTATGCAATAGCAGTTCCCATATTAACTGCCATGTTTACCCTCCATACGCTTTGTAAAAATCTTTGAAATTACTGTAATGTTTTGGTTCTTCCGCTTGTTCTCTCTGTTCTATGTAATAAGGTTTTTCATCGTTCTGCAACCTCGCTAGAATCTCACAACATGCTTCATTAAAACAAAAAGCAGTATAACTATCCTCTATTCCTAGAATAACACTAGGCAGACAGCCATACTGCTTTGACATAGCGAGGACGCTCTCTATTTTCCTACTCTGTACGAAAGGATTCTAATGCCTTTACCCCCTGCTGTGCATAGTTGAAAATGAACATCATCTGTTCATCCGTCAACTCGATTCCTGCATCTTTGATTTCTGAATATGTAGGTTCTACAAATGTTTCCTGCGCCATCAACTCTAACACATCAAACATTTGTGCCATCATGTTTTCTTCATCGGGGTCAAACCCTGTTCCATCCTGTACAAACAACTCATTTGCACGAACAAGCAATGTGTTTGGTATCTTTCCTTGTTTCACCATTCCAAGAAGGGAAGGTCTTTTCAACCTCGCAACAAAAGGCTGACCTTCTGCAAAGCAAGGAAGTTCTACCAATTTTCCGTTGGAATACTGTTTCAATTCCTCAATTGATGTTACGGTTGCTACTGTTGCTTTTTTCGTTTTTGTTCCTGCCATGTTCTTATTCTCCTTTTACTCTTTGTTCTACTTTGTTTCGATTTCTGTTGTACTCTCACTCTTCGTCAGACCTGTTTCTGCATCCCCACTCATAAGAGCAGTTCCGCTATCCCCTTCACTGTCTGACAACGCCATAACACTTGCGGTATTTACGGAAGAGGAACTAGGAAAAGACGGTAACACTTTCACATAACTAATCGTATACGGTGCTTCTCCTGTTTTCGGTGCTGAATTGATAACATACTCTGGAAGTCTGAAAACACCATCTTCTGTGTTAATCGTGATTGGCGTTCCTTGACAATTCGGGTATGTAATCTTTTCGTACTTCACAATCTGTCCACTTGCATCATACTCTGCTGAATATGCGTCAAGTTCAAATACTTGCCCTTTCTCTGCACTTCCTGCAACTGGCGGTTTGTAAACAAGTGTATCTCCTTCTCCTTCGATTGTCCCACCTTGAAAAATCTGAACGAGTTCTGGAATAAATACATTGTCTGTCAATGTAATCTGATGTCCTGTAATTGTTGTCTCTGATGGCTTCTGTGCTAACAATCTGCCGAGTTTTACCAACTTTACAGCGTCCGTTGTTTCTGTCTGCGGTTCTACTCCAATTTTGTTCGCTGTGTCAACTGCGATTTCTAACCCATTTTCTTCTGTTCCTGTTCTTACAACAACAAGCGAAACATCAATGGTAGGAATCCCGACCGCTCTCTTTTTTGTTCTAGGCATTTGTTCTACCTCCTTACCAATTTTCTATTTTTCTGCACCCTTGATATTGGAAACTTATCATGTGAGCCTTTACAATATCATCATAGAAACTTGGTGTTTCATTTCCGATGTACATTACAAGGGGGAACACTTCTTTCATTTTTTGTTTTGTTTCCGCAACAAAGGTTTCCAATCTGCTGTATTCATCTTGTGGAACATAACATAACAATGTATAGACTGGTCTTTCACTTGACACTGTTGTTTCTTCGATTGTTCCATCTGACTTTACAACAATGTATTCTTTCAAACACTCCCCTTTGTGCTGTGAAGGGAAGAATACATCTGTTTTTCCATCTTTCTTTAGCACATCATAAACTGTTTTTAAAATACTGCTCATGGTTTCATGTACCTCATTAATTCCTCATACCCTTCTAGCACTTCTTTGGACAAAGCGTTTACTGTTGGTTGTAAGATTGCGAACCTCTTTTCATGGCACAACTCTAAATATACACCATAATCAACACCATGTCCGATATGGATTCGTACTTTGTTTGCTAATACTTCCACCCAACCTGTCAATCGCTGTCTCGCATGTCCTGTTCTGTCTGTCCAAGGTCTGTGTGTTTTTGCATAGTTCTCAAACTTCTTTGCGCCTTCCTGTGCGAACATACGAATTGCAACCTGTGACTTTGTTTCGGCATTTTCCAGATTTGCCAACAACTTTGAAGCATCAATCTTAATTCCTGCCATTTAAAATCAACTCCAATGAAATGTCTGTTACTATGTTATATTCCTGTATGTTGTTCTTCTCCACAACTTTGTATGTGTTTCCATTTATGACGACAAAATCATCCATCTGTATCTCTACTGTGTTCTCATACGCTACCATCAGCATTGGCTGTCCTTTGCTGTGTATCTTTGTTCCATCCTGTATGTTCTGTGTAATGTACCCCTTTGATACGTGGAACAACCCTTGAGCCTTTACGACTTGTTTTGGTTCTTCTTTCGTAGGTTCTCCATATCCATCTACGCTCTTTCGTAAGAATGTATACTCTGTTCCATGTATTTGTATCTCTCTCAAAACCTTGTGGAGTTCCATCTTCATTCTTGCTTCATTCATTATGTCAGCACCCCACTGTTCGTAGAAACATATCGGGAAGCCAACATCTTGAAATAACTGGAACTGTCCTGTGTAATCAATCCGCTAACACTCAAACCTGTTGTTTCAGCCTTTATAATCAGACCTTCATAACTCGCTTTGTTCACATCTCCACCATTGTTGTCTAACAATGCTTGTAGTTCCGAATCTTCAAAATAAGGAATCTGTTTTTCCCTTAGATTGAATTTCAGTTGTTCTAACTTTTTGTTATCATCCAATCTGTTCACTTCCCATCTGCTTACATCTTTGCTTCTCTGATTGCTTTCTGGATAATTTGTCTCGCTTCACGAACATTTCTTGCACCAGATGTGTCAATGTTATGTTCTTTCGCATACTCTGCTAACTGTTCTTTGTTCATCTCTGAAATCGGAATTGTTTCAACCTCATGTACTTCTTCCGCTTCTTCCACTTCTTCCGCTTCTTCCTCAAACTCTCCTGTGTCAATCATGTCTGTTTCTGGTTTCGCTTCTTCCTCTCCAACAATCCTGTACCCTTTGTTACGGAACAATGTTTCATAAGAATGTTTGCTCACCTTCACAACATGCTGTCCTCTTTTTGCTGTTACCATTGCCATGTTACTTTCCTCCCTTACTCAATTACATCCAGAATATAAACTTGGTCTGCTGTTGGGAAGTCTGGCAGACAAATCATAGTTACCTTTGTTTCAACTGTTACGGGGTCTGCTTTCTGAATGGTTGTTACCGCTACACCTGTGTCTGTGATTGTTACATTTGCAACACTTCCTGTCATAAGGTCAGACTCTTCTGGTGTTGTTCCGAACCATGTGTTTCCTAACTGTCCAGACGGGAACATAACAAACACATCGTCTGCAACATATCTCTGCGCTGTTCCTGTTTCATCTTTGTAACGCTTGTCATTCACAACAATCTGTAAACCAAGTTCGTCCGCAATGTACTGTTTGATTTTTGCATCAGAGATAAACCCTGCACCATCTGTAAGCACCATGATGGATGCCTTAATCTCATTGTTAATACGGAAATATCCAAACACTTTGGAAGAACATGTTGCTCTCTCTGGTGTTACTCCTGTATCATCAACAATCTGCTGAATTCCTTTCCGAATATCCTCCATGATTGTTGCTGTCGGGTCACTCCATGACTTTGTTACAGTTGTTTTGTGGTTCTCTGGCATCTGGTAATCATACTCATATACCTGTCCATTTCCTTCCATAACAATTGTTCCCGTCGTAAGTGCCATCATACGCATACGCTCTCTCTGCGCCGCCGCACCCTCTAACAAATCCATTTCATCATTGAAGATTCTGTTTACTACTGCATCAATGTACGCTTGATTGTTACTCTCGATAACCTTGTTAAGTTCCTGCCTTAACTCTTCATCAATATACTTTGATTCCTTAAAAAACGGCATCTGTGCGCTTAACTTCTCGAAACCGATTCTCGGACGAGGAATAGCCGCAACATCAAATGCAGACGCTTTCAGAACAACAGGAAGTCCATTTGAACCCTTTAACCATTTAAGGTCAAGTCCTAACTTCTTGTCGTCTGGAAACAACTCTTCACCCATATATGGCTCTCTCTCCTGTGTAAGCAGTTCCCAATACGCAACAATCTCTTCACTGATAATTAAATCATAAATACTCATTGTTTTGTTTCCCCTTTCTTTGTTTTAGCAAGCCGCAAACATAATCATAGGCAATGCCTTTTTTACATCTGCGGTAATCTTCGCTTTTGTTGTACTATCAATCATGTTTGTGTTCACGAAACCAAACAGAAGAATTGCTCCGTTGTTATCATCCACAGTAACATCAACGTCATGTAACAAAATTCCTACTGCATTTGAATCCGTTGAAGTTGTAGCCGCTGTAAACGCTGTTCCTCTTGCATCAAGATTTCCAGTAAGCGGTGTTCCTGCCTTTGCAATCTTCTTTGTTCCCTCTGTTACTCCTACACTCTGGTCAACAACGATTCCCATTGAAACTTGGTGTTCCACAGCAAAAAGAATCTGTTTTCCAGAGCCATATGTTTCTTTCTTAACACCTGCGTTATTCAGCATTTGTTTTACCTCCTATTTGAAATAATGGCTTTTCTTTTCCTTCCGTCCTGCCAACAGACGTTCAGCCATAGAGCCTTTATGTTCTTCTTTCTTTCCTTCTTCCTCTTCCTTTCCTTTGGACTTTTCAGAAGGTTTTGTTACCCTTGCTCTGGTAACTGTCTTTCCTTTTATTTTGTCCTTTCCTGCTTCTTCTTCCTCTTCTTCATCGGACTTGAAATACACCTTTCCAGATGTACTGTCTTTGATTTCTGCAATTACAGCATTGATGTCCTTTTCCTTTGTTACCTTTGCTTTTGCAACAACCACAAGGTCGTCTACCAACTCTGGTTTTGCTCCTAACTGAACCGCTGATAACTTTGCTTCTGCAAGGATTCTTCCCTCACGTTCTCTTGCAAGTTCCTTTGTTGTTTCTGTCAGAGCATCTTCCTTCCTCTGTAACTCTGTTTTGTTTGCTTCTTCTATTTCCTTGTGTTTTGTTACAATCCCTTTCAAAGCATTTGCGTCCTCAACTCCGAGGTCTTTCAGAAATCCAGACAACGCTTCACTTTTTACTTTTTCAACATCGACTTTCTTCTCTGCTTCCGTTGTCTGCTGTTTTGTACTCTGCTGTGTCTGCTGATTCTGTGTTCCTTCTGTTCCCTGCTGTCCTTCTGTTCCTGTTCCCTTTACTTCTTCTGCCATGTTCAATTCTCCTTTTCTTCAAAATATTTGCAATACTTTGTCTGCAAGATTTTCATTTCTCTTTCTAACCGTTTTTGTTTCTTCTCGATGTCTTTCAACTTTCTCCTGTATTGGTGTTCATCTCTGATTGTTCCCAACATTGCTGTGTGTCTGCGAATTTGTTTCTTTAAAACCAACGTGGACTGACTATCATAACAAACACCGTACTGTTCTCCACAATGCGGACATTCCAGATACGTTCTAATGATACACTGTCCATCAATCTGTTTTTCCTTCTCCTTCAATATGTTGTCAAATTCCTTATGACATCTATCACAAGTTACTTTCAATTATATCACCAACCTTTGGGAATGTCAACTGTTCAACTACAACTTTTTTATTTTCATCAAATAATTTTTTGCCGCTACACAGTTCGTTCAAATCTTCCCTTTTCTTTCGTAACTCCTTCATCCACTTGTCTTTTTTGCGAACATCCCTCGGACTAACTGTTTCGCCCTTCACATTCTTTCTCGCAACCTTGATTGTCAAATCCTTCAACTTTCTGAACATTCCTAATGTCTCTGTGTTGTCAATCTGTACCACGTCACGCTCTCCACAACGCTTGCAATCACAATACATGATTTTATAGTATGTTCCTTCTTCATCATACACATCTGCACGAATCAAGTTGCTAGAATCAATCTCATTGACTTCTCCACACTTTCTGCAAACTCTCTGGACTTTCACCTGTTTGTTCTCCTTTCTGTTCTCCCTTTCTTTGTTATGCAACAAAATCCAACGCATATCTGTCTATGTTTTGATATGTTCCTATTGGTGCTTGATACCATTGTCCAATCTTTCTCGCTATATCCGTCATGCTATCTGGTATCACTGCTTCAAATGTACACATCCCATTCGGATGGTCTAACGGTAATTGGTCTTTGGGAAACACTCCCACACCCAAACCGAACTGGTCTGTTTCTGCCCTTGCTCTGCATATCTCGCACACCCTTCCATGAAAATTGGAAGTCAGCCACCGATATCCAACAACAAAAGGGTCATTTCTGTTTACATTCTCAAAACTTTGTTGGTACGCATGACTTATCAATGTTCTTGCCAAACGTAACGCATTGTAATCAATCTTTCCAAAATATACACTGTCTTTTATTTTGTTCCCTGCTTTGTCATATCTCCACGAATGAATTGTTTTAGCAGTTTTCCTAACACTAGGGTCAACATATTGTTCTAACTCTTTCGCTATCTCAATTGCCGACTTCCCTTGTGCTGTTCCGATGGATATAATCTTGCTCAAATCTTCCTGTGTTCTTTTGTTATATCCCCATATTGCTCCGCTTAATGTCCACCCATCTTGATATACATTTCCGCTTGTAATGTTTCTGATAATCTGGTCTGGAACATAACTAAACGCATTGTGTATATCTTCATCACGAAAACCACATTGCTTTAGAAATGTTCTTGTATCTTCCACAACCTCATTGGAAACTATCCGCATATCTCGGATGATTCCATTCTGTATGTCACTGTTCAACTGTACAATCCTATTCTTGATGTCACGCTGTAACAATATCAAGTTTTGTTTCTGTAAATTGTTGTTTCCTAATTGTCCAACCTTCCTTGTCACATCTTGGTATAACTGTTCATATAACCTTTTGATTTCTTTCTGTTGTGACATGGTGGTTGTTTGTCTGACCTGTTCTGCATTTTTCAAACTGAACTTTTGTTTCGCCATACTTCACCGCCTTGTTTTTATACTTCAATTATACCACATCTTCAAAGAATATCAACAACTATTCTTCAATTGCTTGTGTTTCTTCCAATGTTTTCTGTGTGTCAATCACTTCCAGATTGTCGTCAACCTTTTCAGATACTCCACGTCTGCTTAATTCTGTCTGTACCTGTGTGTTCATACTCATAGAATCAAACATATTATTTTCAATTGCTATCTGCATCAACTCTTCATCAATCTGTGCATCTGTCTTGAACTCTGACCGCCTCCATTTCTTAATGTAAGACTTCCTGCTTCGTGCATTTGCCGCAATCTCCGCAAGGTCTGAATTCTTTTCTTCTTCTTCATCTTCTGCAAGTGCATAATTCTCCATCACTTCAATGTTGTACTGTACTTCATCCAGACTTGTAAGAACATACATGGAAATTACTTCTGCTTTGTTCAACACAGCAAGGTCAATGATTGCTTCTGCAATAAACTCTATCGCAGGTTTCCACACCTTTAATTTTTCATCACACCGAACCTGTAACGGATAATATAACGCTTTCAATGCCTTTCCGCTTGTAATTGTTCCTGCCATTGTTTCTTCTGATATGTTTGGCATATCAATTTCATTGTACATGGTTGTTTTCAATCGGTCAAGCGTAACCTTCACTGGTTCTGTATGATTCATACTCGGTGCTAGTGTTCCCACCTGTGGCGAAACATTGTTCTGGTTTTGTTCTGATTTCAAATCCCAATAAGCACCAGCACCAGAACTAAGATTTTTTGTTGTCTGTGAGTTCATATCCACAGTATAACGGATTGGGTTCATTCCCTTACGCTCACTGTCAATGTCTCCATTCCCTAATCTACTGTAACCAGATTCATACTCTGTAAGGCTCTCAATCTCCGAAACACCTCTTTTGTCCTCTAATGTTCCATCATTGATAATCACAACCGCAGGAATGTAATCTAACTCAATTTCCTGTTCTGGTATAACCTGTTCCTGTTCCTTTCCAGTTCCATTATAAAGGATAGAACTCATATAGATTGTTCCATCCCTTTCCTCATACCTGTTTACAAGGTATAACCTCTGCTGTGTTGATTTTGTTTGATTCACATTCTCAAAACTGACAAACTTCGTCAACCTGTCAGAGCCATACTCTGTTTCATAATAAAACTGTAAACTGTTATAGAAATGTGTCTGTATGCCATCCTCTTCGGAAAAATCCACAAGACAAGCAACACGCTTCCCGATAAAACAATCTTTTGCGCTCTGTAACAATGTCCTTGAAAAATTGTTCTTTTTGTCCTTCAAAACTTTGTCAATCAATGTCTGGTACTGTTCCACCTGTTTCATCTGTTCTTCATTTGTATCAACAGATTGTATTGTTACATCTGGTGTCTGTGAAAACATAAATCTTGCTTCTTTGTCAATCAATGTTTTCGCAATCTTGAACCGAATGTTTGATGGTTGATAATCTCCACTACTACCCTCTGTGTAGAACTCTGCACCCTTTTTGTAATCCAGATAATTTTGTTTGATTTCCAACAACTCTTTGGTATACAGATTATAACCTGTTGTAACTTCATTCTTTAACACAAAATATGGGAAACTTGCCAACGCTCTTGTTACTTCAACATTGTACTGTTTCTTCTCTGCCAAAGGTTCTCCCTCCTTTCTTTTTCTTTTATTCTAACATAACATTTTTGTACTGTCAACAAGAAAAGGCGGCTTTGTTGCCGCCATTCCCTTATACCAATGCTCCGCTTGCATCGAATGTGTATTCTTTTCCGCTGATTGTCATTGTTTCATCACAAGCCATAACACCATCATCTTTTAAATAATACTTTTTGCCATTTGATGTTGTAAGCCAATGATTCTTTAACATGCTTCCGATAGGCTGACAATTACTATCTTTGTTATACCAGAACCATTTTGTTTTCTTTGTTCCATCTTCTGCTGTCTCTGTTACCTTTCTCCATCCCATCAACATACTGCCTGTCGGATAATTCTTGTCTGTTCCTGCTTCTCTGCAATAATAGTCATGTTCTCCAACTGTAACAGAACCTTCAACCATCGAACCATGCGGATGTTCTCCATCTGCTTTTGTTCTAAGATAATACCATTGTCCATCAATGAACTGCCATCCATCCAACATTGCACCAACTGGTTTGTTCTTTGTCCCTGTCGGATTCAGATAATACCAATGTTTTTCAATATACTGCCATCCTGTTGCCATCCTGCAATCATCTTTCAGCCAATACCAATTGCCGCCATAGCTTAACCACTCATTTGCAAGTGCATACCCTTTGTCATTGAAATAATAATAACAATCCAACAGAAGCCACTGTGATTTCGGATAACTTCCGTCTGCTCTCTGATACCACCAACCAACATTGTCGAGTACCCATTTTGCTGTGTTCGTGTTGATTCCGAAACATGACAGAACACCCCTCGCAATCGCATCCAGATTACTATTAAAGATTGATACATCCGTTGCATTGGAAATAAAACCAAACTCAACTAATCTGTAATTATATCCCTTTGCCGCCGCCCTTTTCGGGTTTGCAAGGTCGTTTCTTCCAACAATCCTGTTTGCCCTTCCAGGGAACATTGCACCAATAAAACTAGCCAACGCAAGGTCATAAGAATCTGGATTAAATGTTCCATTGATAATCACATGACCGCCCCTAACACTTGCAGAAGCACTGTCCATGTGAAGCTCAATGATACACCAATCTTTCGGAATATTCAGAGAACTAATGCCATTATCAGCATAATAATTTCTGCTCATATCCCCAAGTGTAACATTATCTCCGCCTAACTGTTTTATTTTGGTTGCCAATGCACGAACCCTTTCTGCTTCGGTATATCCATTCCCAACTGCACCAGAATCTCCTGCACCATGTCCTGCAATCACATATAAATGTGCCATTTGTTTTCTTCCTCCTTGTTTTGTTTATTTTACTCTTCTGCTTCAACTTCTGGTATTCCTGCAACACTGGTTGCTATTGAAAGAATACCTGCCAAAACAGAAGCAGAAAGTACCATCTTCCATTCTACCATACCCATAACAGTAGCAGTTCCAACTGTCGCAACAAAAGTCTGTGCCATTGTTTTAACTGCTCTTACTCCTGCTTTCTTCAACCACTTTTTTGTATCAACTGATACTTTGATTACACTGTTCTTAAACACCTTTGTTTCCTCCTTCATTTTATTTATTATTGTTACTCTGACATAATTTAAGATTATGATTAACTTCTAATATATCTTTTTCGTGCTTATCAAGCACTTCCCATTGTCTTTTCTGTGATTGTCTCATATGGTCTTTATATTCACTCAAATCTCTTTCTTGCTTGTCAATTCTTTTGTTCTGTTCTTCTATCTTCTCAGCTAACTGTTCTATGTTTGACGTTAGTTTTGTCATTGCTTTTGTGTTTTCATTCAACGGTCTATATACTGCTGTAAATGTTCCGATAAGCGAGCTTAAACCTAAAACAACTATACCAATCATTTCCGCTGTTGTCACATTGTTATACCTCCAATACAATTCTATTTACTCTTTTCTTTCTATGAAACTTCATGTCACTTGGTTAACTATGAAACATCATTTAGTTAATTATTCCAAATTCAGTGCTTCCTTGATTGCTTCCAAATCATCCGTGGTCAATACTGGATAATCCGCTGCAATGTCCTCGAATACTTCTCCGTTCTTAATTCTGATGCGGAATGCTCTTACCATAATTTTTAACTTGATTCCACTCAATGTCTTCATATCAATTTTCTCCTCCTATTAAATCTGCTAACATTAAAACAAGGTCGTCTGTTGCATCTTCAAGTGTATCAGTACGCTGTTCTACTTTATCCAGTCGTTCCTCTTCGGTCGGTTGTGGCTCTGGCATCTCTGCCTGTAATCGTTCTGCTTCGGCAATTTCTTCTGCTGTCATATCTCTGTAGACCATTCCCATTACTGGCACTTCACGGGTGCGGGTTTCTTCATGCTCTTCGGAGATGATGTTACCTTCGTTATCATACTCTGCTGGAATGGTCACTGTGTATTCTTCTGTGCGTGTTCCGATTTGTTTATATTCTGCTATTCTCATTAATTACCTCCCCCAAACCTGTATCCGTGAACCAGCATTTAATATTCCAGACTCACCAATTTCAAATGTAAAATTGTCAATTTTGTCTTTTAATGATTTTACACATTTACCTACTGAAGCTTCATTCATCAGTACATAAGGATTGTTACTATTAGGTGTATCTTCTGATACAGCTCCGCATTCTATATATCTCATAGAGCAAATTCTAGGGTGTATATGTATACAATTTGTTGATGCTCTGTCTTTTAAAAAGAAATTATAGCAGTAAAAATTCGTAATTTCATCACTGAAACAATTTAACCTATTTTTTGTAGAATTTCCGCTTATCATTACGATAATTTCATTGCATGCATCAAAGGTATAAATAAATTTTGTTGAATTTTCTTCTGTTGTCACATCAACAAGTTGTTTCCATTTAATTCCAATTCTCCCTCTAGCATTCGCCTGTTCTTCGGCTGTCCAGTCAGCTGCTTTTCCGTCACACAAGGCAGCTTTTAC
>OGLV01000310.1_pt1 | contig 19027 bp, 18 predicted proteins | sample 1572851 | NCBI WGS metagenome assembly OGLV01 (sample SAMEA2582005, study PRJEB24529) | metagenome | biome: Human gut stool | place: China | collected 2011
GCCATTGGCCGCCGGGGTCATGCTATGGAAAGGAAGGGGATAGAATGATTTACCGCTGCACCCGGCCGGAGCCGTCGCCGCCGGCCAGCTTCTCCACCTCAGAGACGGTGACCCGGTTGAAGTCACCCTCGATGGAGTGCTTCAGGGCCGAAGCCGCCACGGCGAACTCGATGGCGCTCTGGCTGTCCTTGCCGTTGAGCAGGGCGTAGATCAGGCCGCCGCCGAAGCTGTCGCCGCCGCCCACACGGTCCACGATATGCAGGTGGTATTCCTTGGAGAAGCAGTAATTCTCGCCGTCGTACAGCATACCGGCCCAGTCGTTGTCGCTGGCGGACAGGGAGGTGCGGAGGGTGATGGCCACCTTCTCGAAGCCGAACCGATCGGCCAGCTGCTTGGCTACGGACTTGTAGCCCTCCTTATTGAGCTTGCCGCCGTAGATGTCGGTATTCTCCGCCTCGATGCCGAACACATCCTTGGCGTCCTCCTCATTGGAGATGCAGACGTCCACGTACTGGCACAGCTCCGTCATGGCGGCACGGGCCTGCTCACGGGTCCAGAGCTTACCGCGATAGTTCAGGTCGCAGGAGATCTTTACGCCGTGCTTCTTGGCGGCTACGCAGGCCTCCTTGCAGATCTCCACCAGATTGGAACCCAGCGCCGGAGTGATGCCAGTGAAGTGGAACCAGTCGGCGCCGTCAAAGATGGCATCCCAATCGAAATCGGAGGGCTGGGCCTCCTGAATGGCGGAGTGCGCCCGGTCGTAGATGCACACGCTGCCCCGCTGGGAGGCACCCTTTTCCAGATAGTAGATGCCGATGCGATCGCCGCCCCGGACGATGGAGCGGGTGTCCACGCCCAGCCCACGGAGGGCGTTGACGGCGCCCTGTCCGATGGCGTGGGCGGGCAGCTTGGTGACGAAGGCGGCGTCCATGCCGTAGTTGGCCAGCGACACGGCTACATTGGCCTCGCCGCCGCCGAAGGTGGCCTGCAGCTGATCGTCCTGAAAGAAGCGGTAGTAGCCGTTGGGGGCCAGCCGCAGCATGATCTCACCGAAAGTGACGATACGTTTGCTCATAGTGATTCCTCCTTATCTGCGAACCAGATGAATGGCGAAGCCGCCGAATTCACCGTCGATATAAATGGCCTTGGTGTTTCCCTTGGCATCCGTCTTGCGGGTCTCCGGCAGGCAGCGGATGCCGCACAGGCCCAGATGATACACCGCCCGGTCCACGTTGCTGGTGGCAATGGCGATGTGTCCGTGGGTGCCACGGCCGGGGGTCTTGGTACACTCCACGGCGTGGAGGGCCTGTACAGAGGAGTTGCCCATCTGATAGGAGAAGCCGAACATATCGCACAGGGTACGGGCCAGCCGGTCGGCCTCGGCCTCGCTGCCGCAGTTGATGCCCACATGATCCAGAGAGAAACCCAGCATGGTGCGAACGGCCTCCCGGCTCAAGCGGGTGATCTCCGCCCAATTCTCCTGTTGGATGAGGTCCTTTTTCACCATCCAGGTGCCGCCGCAGGCCACGATCTGGTCAAAGGCCAGATAATCCGCCAGATTCTTGGCATTGACGCCGCCGGTGGGCATCCATTTCAGGGTTTTGTAGGGGCCGGCCAGAGCCTTCAGCTTGGCCACGCCGCCGTTCTGCTCGGCGGGGAAGAACTTTACTACCTCCAGACCCAGCGCCATAGCCTGCTCCATCTCGCCGGGAGTGGCGGTGCCGGGGACCATGAGCGCACCCTTGGACAGACCGTAGCGCACCATGTCGGGGTTGAAGCCGGGACTGACGATGAACCTGGCACCGGCGTCCAGCGCACGATCCAGCTGGTCGTGGGTCAGCACCGTGCCGGCACCTACCAGCATTTCCGGGACCTCCCGGCTGATGGCACGGATAGCCGCCTCGCCGGCGGCGGTGCGGAAGGTGACCTCGGCCACCGGCAGCCCTCCGGCTACCAGTGCTTTTGCCAACGGCACGGCCTTTTCGGCGTCGTCGATGGCGATGACCGGGACGATGCCGATATCAGAGATTTGTTTCGGAACAGGATGCATGAATAGACCCTCTTTTCTGTGTAGTAGTGGAAATGGTCAGATGCTGCGTGCTTACACGCAGACGGGAACAAAGGGAAAAACACCGCACCCGGCGTCAGCGCCGGATATCGCCGGAACACGCTCAGATGCGGTGGTTCTTTCGGGTTTTGGAGGGGGTTACTTGCTGCCCTTCTCCAGCGCCTCCCACAAGCCGGATAGGTACACGGCGCCCAGCGCACGGTCGTAAAGACCATAACCGGCACGGCCCTGCTCATCCCAGATCATGCGGCCGTGGTCGGGGCGAATGTAGCCGTCGAAGCCCACGTCATGATAGGCCTTCATGATCTCGTAGAGATCCAGACTGCCGTCGCCGGAGAAGTGGGCGGCCTCCTCAAATTGGCCGGGGCCGGTGAATCGGATGTTGCGGACGTGGGCGAAGTGGATACGGCCCTGTGCGCCGAACTCCCGCACCATGGCGGGGATGTCGTTGCAGGGGTTGGAGCCCATGGAGCCGGAGCAAAGGGTCAGCCCATTATAGGGACTGTCCACCAGCGACAGGATGCGGCGGACATTCTCGGCGTTGGTACAGATGCGGGGTAGGCCGAAGATATCCCAAGGGGGATCGTCCGGATGGATGGCCAGTTTCACGTCGTACTGCTCACACACGGGGATCACCGCCTTCAGGAAGTACTGAAGGTTGCGGAACAGATCCTCGTGGGACACGGAGGCGTATTGGGCGAAGAGCTTTTTCAGCTCCGCCATGCGCTCCGGCTCCCAGCCCGCCATCTCGAAGTCACCGGCACCCTGTTGGATGCGGTCGGCAAAGGCCTGCGGATCAGTGATGCAGTCGATAATGGACTGGTCATAGGCCAGAACGGTAGCACCGTCGAACCGGGGCTTGGCCAGATCCGTGCGGGTCCAGTCGAACACCGGCATGAAGTTGTAGCAGATGACCTTGACCCCAGCCTGACCCAAGCGGGCCACGGTCTGGCGGTAGTTGTCGATGTATTCGTCCCGACTGGGCAGGCCCAGCTTGATGTCCTCGTGGATATTGACGCTTTCGATGACCTCCAGCTCCAGACCGGCGTCGTTGACTTCTTGCTTCAGCGCCCGAATACGCTCCGTGGGCCACAGAGCCCCGGCGGGCATATCCATCAAGGAACTGACAACGCCGCTCATGTTGGGGATCTGCTTGATATAGCGCAGCGGTATGGGATCCATCTGACTGCCATACCAGCGAAATGTCATTTTCATGGCTGATCGCTCCTTACTCTCTCACTCAGCTGCCGGCGCAGGATATCACGCACCGCTCCCGGCCCTGCCAGCATGGCACGGAAATCGTCCTCCACCGTTTTGGCCAGCCCTGCCTCATACAGATCCACACCGAAGATATCGGCGTTTTGCAGGATGGGACGCAGCTGATGGGTGAAGGTATCGGGCTTTCCGAGGGTTACGTCCGCCAGCAGCGGCTGCAGCTGGGGAAGCAGGGGATCCGGACTCACCGGCATCGTCTTACCGGCATCGTCTACTCCCAGCAGATAGCGGCACCAGCCGGCAAAGACCAGCGGGATATACCGCAGCTGCACCATGGGGAGGCTGCGCTCCCGGTAACGGCGCAGGGTGCCGCCGTAGCGCACTGGTAGCTTCTGAGAGGTATCGGTGGCGATGCGCTGGGGCGTGTCGGGAATGGCGGGGTTGGGGAAGCGCTCATGGAGCACCTGATGAATAAACTCCGTGGGCCGGAGGATGCCGGGATCCTCCACCACCGGGAGACTCTCGCCGGCGATACGTTCCACCAGCGTTACAAGGTCGGTATCTCGCATCTCGGCGGAAATGGTCTGATAATCCAAAAGGCAGCCAAACACCGCCAACGCCGTGTGCAGGGGGTTCAGACAGGTGCCGACCTTCATTTTCTCCGACTTCTCCACGGTGGCCCGATCGGTGAAGTAGACACCCGCCTGCTCCAGCGGCGGCCGACCGTTGGGGAAATGATCCTCCAGCACCAGATACTCCGTGACCTCGGAATTGACGAAGGGGGCGGAGACGGTGCCGGTGGCGCTCTTGGTGATGGCCATACCCGCCACGCCCAGCGCCGTCAGCTGGTCGGCCACCTTCTGGGAGGGGTGGGGGGTGATCTTGTCGATCATGGACCAGGGGAAGCTGACGTTCTCCTCACAGGAGAGCCAGCGGAGGAAATCCTCCGGCACGAAGCCGCCCTTCTGCCAGCCCTCGGCAAGGGTTAGACAGCTGTCCCGGAGCTTTTTGCCGTTTTGGGCGCAGTTGTCCATGCTGACCACGGCAATGGGGCTTCCACCTGCCAGAAACCGCTGATACAGCAGTGCCACGGCGATGGACAGCGTGTGCCGGGGCCGGAATGGCCCCGCCGCCAGATCCTGCGCCACCACGGGCAGGAGCGTGCCGTCCATATCCCGGAGGGCATAGCCCTTCTCGGTGATGGTGAAGCTGACCATTTGCAGGGAGGGGTCACAGAACATCCGGCAAAGGGTTTGCCAGTCCTCATCCTGCCAGTCGGCTTTCAGACAGCCTGCCACGCTGCCGATGACCTCCCGGTCACAGGAGCCGTCGGCGTGCATCCGCACCAGAAGGGAGAGGTTGTCGTAGGGGGTATAGCCCTCCGTGGCGGCGCTGAAATTATGGGATGCCGCCGCCACGATGCCGGTGTCTGTAAGACCGGCGTTCAAAAGGGACTGCTGGGCTGCCGCCAGAAAGGCGCGAAAGATGTTCCCGGCCCCGAAGTGTATCCAGACGGGATGCCGGAGCGTCCGCTCCTGCATGGCGGAGACGTCGTAGCGGGGGAGGGCGATGTGAGCTGCCTGCCAGCCGCTCTTGTTCCGCAGACCCTGAATGTTCAGATGAAGCATAGAATGCCGCCCTTCGTATCAGACTCTGGTATCCACCAGATGCTTACCAAGCTTCTTTTCCAGCTTGCCCTGCAGCCAAGTCAGCATGGTGCTGAAGATCAGGTAAATCAGTGCGGCCTCGCAGTACAGCAACATGGGCTCAAAGCGAACGGCAATGATGCTCTTGGAAGTCATGAGTATCTCCGGCACGGTGATGGATGCCACCAGAGAGGTATCCTTCAGCAAGCTGATGAAGGAGTTGCCCAGAGAGGGCACCGCCACCAACGCCGCCTGCGGGATAATGACCTCGGTCATGGTCTGGAGCTTGCTCATGCCCAGCGCCTTGCAGGCCTCGAACTGTCCCTTGGGAATGGAAGTCAGCGCAGCGCGAATCACCTCAGAGTTGTAAGCACCTTGGCTGACGACCAAGGCAATGATAGCGGAAGGAATAGGCTTGAGAACGATGCCGATAGACGGCAGTCCAAAGAATATTACGAAGATCTGTACCAGCAAAGGTGTGCCACGGATGACCCAGACGATGAACCATGCAATGCCCTTTAGGGGCGGCAACTTGGACATCCGCATCAGTGCAATGATGAAAGCCAGTACGAGGCCCAACGCAAAGGAAACCAGCATCAGCGGTACAGAAACCGTCAAGCCGGCCCGAAACATGGGCCAGAAGGACTCAAGAAATAGTTCCATAGGGGCTTCTCCTTTTTAAGAAGAGGGGACGCCGCCGGAGGCGGCGTCCCCTTGAATAGTGGCCTTAAAGCTTACTTATACAGGCTGACGCTGTCAGCAACGGTCTGACCGAAGTACTTCACCGTCAGGTTGTAGAGAGTCTTGTCCTTGATCATCTCGCCGATGATCTCAGAGACCTTATCGCACAGGGCCTGATCGTCCTTGCGGAACATAGCAGCGGACTCGACCATGTATTTCTGATCGGCAGCGGGCTCATAGATGGCAGCGATCTTCACATTGACATCGGGACGGCTCTTCATGTACTCATCCACGGCGGCGACATTGTTGATGTGGCCATCCACGCGCTTGGTGTTCAGCATATCCATAGCGCCGGTGAGGTCGGCGTCAGCGGTGGTGGCACCGTAGCTCTGGGCGATCTGACCAGCGGTGGAGGAGGGGGAGTTAGCGCAGACCTTGCCGTCCAAGTCCTCGAAGGACTTGATCTCCTCGTTGTCACCGTTCACCACCAGGCAGAAGGGGTTCTCTGCATAGGAGGCAGACACGGCGTACTTCTCCTGACGCTCGGGCTTGGGGTTCACACCGCAGATAACCACATCGTAGCGGGCGGCGTCCAGACCAGCCATAACGGGATCCCAGCCGTCGGAGATGTTGAACTCAGCGGTAACACCCAGACGCTTGGCGATCTCCTTGGCAACCTCTACCTCAAAGCCGGTGAGATCACCGGTTCCCTCATCGTTGTAGACGTAGGGGATCCAGTTGCCCTCGGCGCCGATGGTCAGCTTGCCGGCGTCCAGCACACGCTGCAGGGAGTTGTCGGTGTTGTTGTCACCATTGTTGTTGTCGTCGGCCTTCTTGCCGCAGGCAGCCAGGGAGGCGATCATCATCAGAGCGAGGACCGCTGCAAGGATCTTTTTCACTTTCATTCGTTTCACCTTTTCCTCTTTTTTATTTATTTTTCAGCTGACGCTGAGAAATACGTTGGTTCAGTCCTCCAGAAAACGTTCCAATACCCGGAAGTTTCTGCGGTCTGCGCTGAAGGGGTCGGTAAAGTAGTGCTCGTCGGCCACCTCCTGCACCAGATAACCGGTGAAGTGGTGGGCCTGCATGATCTGAAGCTGGCGGGACAGGGACGTGTTGCCGTCGCCCCATACGTTGTGGAGCCAAGGGTCGCCGTCCAGAAAGTGCATATGGATCAGGTCGTCGCCGAAGGCGTCGAACCAGTCCTCCAGCGTCTCGCCGGCGGCGCCGGTGGCGATGTTGTCCACCATCATCTTCAGGTTGGGGTGGCCGATCTGCCGGTACATCTCACGGGCACGGGGCAGGTCGTAGACCAGATTGCTCTCGTCGTCCCGCAGGGATTCCATTACCAGAAGGATGCCTTCCGCCTCCGCCACACGGCACAGGCGGTACAGATGATCCCGACAGCGGTTCCACATGGTACTCTCGTCCTCGCCGGTGTAGCCCCAGCCGGAGTTCACCACCACCCGGTCGGCACCCAGTTGGGCGGCCAGACGAATGGCGTTGGAAAAGTAGCGGAAGGAGTACTCCAGCAGCTCCGGCTCCTGCGAGGCGTACTGATACTGGTAGGCGATGCTGGGGGCGGTGACAGACACCACCCGGACATCGTGATCCAGAAGCTTCTGTTTCAGAGCGGGGACGTCGCCGGTGCCCTCGTGGTCCAGCCAGAAGTGGGAGGCGCCGCACCAAAGCTCGATCTGGCGGATGCCCAGCCGCTGCTGACAGTCCAGAAAATAGTCCAGCGAGAAGCGGCGGTAGTGCTGGTTCATGTTCACCAGCTGACTGCGGAGGATGCCCATTACGCCAGCACCTCCTTCACAGCGGCCACGGCCTTTTCATCAGGATAGGCGGGAGAGCCAATGTAGCGCTCACCGGGGAGATACAGGGAGAAATCGCCCTGATAGCCGCCCTCTGTCAGCTGGCAGAGGTAGCGGTCCACCGGCAGAACGCCGTCGCCCCACGCCCGCCAGCCGTGCCAGTTGCCGTCGCACAGTCGCACCAGACCGATGCGGCCGGGGAAGAGAGAGAGCCAATCGGCCACGGTATCGCCGTTGGCGCTCATGACGTTGGTATCCAGACACACGCCCAGCGCCGGGGAATCGACCCACGCCAGCATCTGGGAGAGCTGCCGGGCGGTATTCAGTACCGGGGCCTCGGCAATGAGGGGCGTTTCAGCGCCCATCACCGGGGCCAGCAGCAGCTTCACGCCCTCCACCTGCGCCGTATGGCACAGATGGGTCAGCATGGCGGCTGCGTGCTCCGTCAGCTCCTGCGGTGGGAGGTCCCAGCAGGCCCCGGCGGCGCTCAGCACCAGCCGATGGCAGTCCAGCTCCGCCGCCAGACGGATGCAGCTGTCGTAGTAACCGATGGTGGCGTCCCGCTGCTCACCTGCCGGGGCGGTAAGAGAGCAGCGATAGGGAGGCGGCGTTAGGACGCTGACCTGAAGGTCTGCCCCTTGCAGAGCGGCCCGCAGGGGGGCAACGTCGGCGTGGCCCCGGTAACCGCAGAAAAAGTGCGGCACCTGCGGCACAAAGTCCAGCCGCCGGAGGCCCAGACGCTGCATGGACTCCAGAAAGACCGGCAAAGGGAAGCGACTATATTGCCCATTGGAGCCTAAAAGCTGATCCATTCCTTACTTGATCTCACCGGGATAGCCGTTCTCGCACAGCTCAAACCACACATAGGCGAACTTCTCGCCGTCGGCGCACTCGCTGCCGTGGTGGGAGCCGTGGGGGGTGTAGGTGATGTCGCCGCCCTGCACGTGGATCTTTTCGTTTTCGGCGGTGTAGGTGAAGGATGCACCGGGCAGCATGATGTACCACTGCTCCAGCTCATTGTGGATGTGCTGGCCGATGTAGTTGGGGCCGGTGCCGAAGTTGGCACCCATGGACAGACGGCCCAGATTGCGGTGCTCCAGCAGCATCATCTGCTGAATGTCGGCGCCGGTGAAGTCCTCCTTGTAGTGCCATGCACCGGACACACCACGGAAGCGGGGCAGGCTCATGTGGGCTTCCTTCAGGCAGGTCTTGTCATAGTCGTTGAGCTCGGTGACAAAGTGGACGATCTCCATGGTCTCCTTGGCATCGGCGGCGCAGTGGAAGGTGACGCTCTCCTTGTCGAAGTCGGGGACAAAGACGGAGACCTCGGTGATGTTGAATACACGGCGGGGGGTGACGATGTAGCCCTTGCCGGCGGTGATGAGGAACACCTGATTGTGCTGCTCACGGGTATACAGCTCGGCGGAGAAGTCCGCACCGGGCTGCAGGGAGATGCGCTCCACGGTGGCATCCTTATAAGCGCCCTCCAGAATGCTCACACGGGAGACGCCGTTGACATAGTTGTGCTGGATATCAGCACCTCTCGAAATCTTGACCAGAGCCATGATAAATTCTCCTTTACAGTATGGAAATATCGGTATCTGCGCCTAAAAGAGGCGTGGAAAGCGTTTTTACTTGATCTCGCCGGGATAGCCCTCGATGCACATCTCGAACCAGATGTAGTCGCACTTCTTGCCGGCCTCCACACGGCTGCCGTGCCAGAAGCCGGTGGGGGTGTAGGACAGGTCGCCGCCGGTCATGTGGACCTCTTCGCCGCCGGCGGTGTAGATGAAGTCGGAGCCGGGCAGGGGGAAGTACCACTGGGCCAGCTCGTTGTGGATGTGCTGACCGATCTCGATGGGGCCGTTGCCCTTGACGCAACCCATGGACAGGCGGCCCAGATTGCGGTGCTCCAGCAGCATCATGGAGGTGGTGACGGAGTTGTCCTTAAAGTCCTCGTCATAGGTCCAGCCCTGAGAGATGGTGCGGAAGCGGGGCAGTACCATGCGGGACTCTACCAGACAGGTCTTGTCGTAGTCGTTGAGCTCAGTGACGATGTGCAGGAACTCCAGAGGCTCCTTGCTGTCGGCGGAGCAGGTGATGGTGAAGCGCTCGGTGTCGAACTCCGGGACGAACACGCCGGGCTCGTTGATGTTCCAGGCCTGACGGGGCGTGGTGATATAGCCCTTGCCCTTGGTGAAGAAGAACAGCTGGTTGTGTTCGGTGACGGAGTAGACGTCGGGGGTGATGGAGTGGCCGGGCTGCAGGGCGCAATGGGCGAAGCAGGCCTGATCAAAGGCGTTCTCCAGCACGGGTACACGGGCGAAGCCGTCCTTGAAATCGTACTTGACGTCGCTGTACCGGGCTACCTGAATGAGAGACATAGTAGGTTCCTCCTGTTTGTTTAAGTCTGTTTTTATCAAAGCATCTTGCTGAGAAAATCCTGCAGACGCTTGTTCTTGGGATGTGCAAAGAATTCCTGAGGCTCGCTGTCCTCCACGATGACGCCGCCGTCGATGAAGATGACCCGGTCGGCTGCCTCACGGGCAAAGCCCATCTCGTGGGTTACCACCAGCATGGTCATACCTTCAGCGGCCAGCTTCTTCATAACGTCCAGCACCTCACCCACCATTTCGGGGTCCAGAGCGGAGGTGGGTTCGTCGAAGAGCATGACCTCCGGCTGCAGAGCCAGCGAGCGGGCGATGGCGATGCGCTGCTGCTGACCGCCGGAGAGCTGATTGGGGTAAGCGTCACGCTTGTCTGCCAGTCCCACAGTCTGGAGCAGAGCCATGGCACGCTCCTCGGCGGTTTTCTTATTCACGCCCTGCACCTTCACAGGCGCCAGCATGATGTTGTCCAGCACGGTCTTGTGGGGGAAAAGGTTGAACTGCTGGAACACCATGCCCATACCCAGCAGGAGCTTGGTGCTCTCCTTGGGCGGGGCGGTGACCAGATCGGTGCCGTGATAGATGATGCTGCCGCCGGTGGGCTTTTCCAGCAGGTTCAGACACCGCAGGAAGGTGGACTTGCCGCAGCCGGAGGGGCCAACGATGGCCACCACCTCACCGGGCTGGATCTCAATAGCTACGCCCTTGAGAACCTCGTTCTTGCCGAAGGTCTTTCGCAGGCCCTTTACGCTGATCATGCTCATTTTTCATACCCCCGTAAGTGATGGTGCTGGAATCCGAAATAGGAAACGCTGTTGCGGTAGCAGATATCGGCCACCATCTCCTCCAGCAGGGGACGGTCGTCCGGGTATTGACCCTCCTCCACCCAGCGGCCCAGCAGACCGCACAGGATGCGGCGGAAGTACTCGTGCCGGGTGTAGGAGAGGAAGCTACGGGAATCGGTGAGCATTCCCACGAAGTTTCCCAGCACACCTCCGGCAGCCAGACCCTTCAGCTGGGCCTCCATGCCGTCCTTGCAGTCATTGAACCACCAGGCAGAGCCGTGCTGCAGCTTGCTGCGGACTCCCTCGCCCTGATAGCAGCCCATAAGGGTTACCAGAGCGGCGTTATCGTTGGGATCCAGCGAATAGAGGATGGTCTTGGGCAGGGCCTCCTCGGCCTCCAGCGTATCCAGCAGCCGTGCCAGATCCGGCAGGTTTACCGCCGGGCCGATGCTGTCATAGCCGGTATCGGGCCCCAGCTGGCGGAACATCCGGGTATTATTGTTGCGCTGGGCGGCGAAGTGCAGCTGCATGACCCAGCCCCGCCGGGCATAGCCACGTCCAAAGTACAGCAGCAACGCCGTCTTATACTGCCACAGCTCCTCCTCGGTGATGGTCAGGCCGGTCAGCCGCTTTTGCAGGATGGCATCCAGCGCCGCCGTGTCCGCCGTGCGGAACACGATGTTGTCCAGTCCGTGGTCGGCTACGGTGCAGCCGTGAGCGGCGAAGTAGTCCATCCGGCGATCCAGCGCCGCCAGCAGGGTGTCCATGTTCTGGATCTCCGTCCCGGCAGACTGAGAGAGTTTAGCAATGTAATCGGCAAAGTCTGGCTTTTCCAGATTTACCGCCTTGTCCGGGCGGAAGGCCGGTAACACCACGGTCTCCAGCGTATCATCGGCGGCCAGCTGTTCGTGCCAGCAGAGGTCATCTGCCGGGTCGTCGGTGGTACACAGCAGAGTGACGTTGGACTTCTTCAGAATGTCCCGCACCCGCATCCCGTCACCGATGACCTTCTGGCAGTGTTCCCACACCGCATCGGCGTTGCGGGAGGTGAGATAGCCGTCAAAGCCGAAGTAACGCTTTAGCTCCAGGTGGCTCCAGTGGTAAATGGGGTTGCCCACAGCCCGCTCCAGTGTGGCGGCCCATGCCCGGAACTTCTCCTGATCCGGTGCATCGCCGGTGATGAGACGCTCCGGCACACCGCAGGCCCGCATCAGGCGCCATTTGTAGTGGTCGCCCTCCAGCCACAGCTGGGTGAGGTTGGCAAAGGAGCGGTTTTCTGCGATCTCCTTGGGGCTGACGTGGCAATGATAGTCCATGATGGGCTGCTTCTCCGCCACACCGTGGTACAGCTCACGGGCCGTCTGGGTATCCAGCAGAAACTCCTCGTCCATAAAATGCTTCATTTTCAGTGACCTCCGTCCGAAGGATAGCGTGATCTTGCATCGCACTGACGTTATTTATATATCATCGATATATCTGTGATATATTTCTTGATTACGAGGATACCATAGTTTAGGAGGGGTGTCAAGTTGAAAATGCAGCCATTTGCCTAAAAAGCACCGATTTTTGCCGATTTTAATGTACAAATTTTACGAGTAAATCTTGTGCAAAGTGACAAAGAGGATTGACAAATGCAGGAAGGAATAGTAATATAAGGAGCGTCTGATATATTATATGATTTGAAATAATGGACTGGTGATATATTACACACCAATCAGGGAGGTATCTATGCCACGCATTGCCACTGAAAAACAAAAATGTCTGTCCCGTGTCGCCTATGACCGCATCAAAGTCATGATCCTGCAAAAGGAGCTGATGCCGGGGCAGTTTATCAATGAGTCGCAGCTGCAGGAAACACTGGAGCTGGGAAGGACGCCGGTGCGGGAGGCCGTGCTGGCGCTGGCACAGGACCGGCTGGTGACCATCCATCCCCGCAAGGGCATCGAGGTCACACGCCCCACACCCAAGGATATCCACGACATCTTCGAGATTCGTGGGATCATGGAGCCTGCCATTCTGCGCCAGTGCTGCGGCATGGTGGATCCACAGTGGGCTGTGGATATGCGGGCGCTGCTGCAGGGTCATGCCGATGATACGGCCTCCAACGCCGGCGAGACAGCGGCACCGCTGATCGATTTGGATAACCGGTTTCATCTGGAGTTGGTGGACGTGTTTCACAACCAGTATGCTTCCAACCTCATGCGGAGTCTGGTAGACTTCCTGAACCTGATCCGGGTCACGGCGTGGAGCGCCGATCGCTATCAGATCAGTAACCGGGAGCATATCGACATTCTGGATGCCATTCTGGAGAAGGATGTAGATCGGGCCTGCCGTCTGATGGAGGAGCACATCCAGCTGTCGTATCAGGAGGCCATCCACACGATGATGCACGCCTCCTTCTGAGTAAAAGAAAAGAGAGGGGACAGCCCATTGGGCTGTCCCCTCCGCTTGTCGAAAAAGCCTTTTCGACAAGCGGAAGCATTTTTCAGAGCTTCAAAAAGCTCTGAAAAATGTTGATCATCATCGTGCAGGACACCCTTCCGGGTTTCCCGCACACACCCTTCCGCCCCGTTGACGAAGGATTTCCACTTGGGGGCAGGCTCAGGGGACAGCCCATTGGGCTGTCCCCTCTTTCGTTCTATGTTCTTTGGTAGGCTGTGCTTACAGGGTAACGCCGTCCTTCCAGATGGCCAGCTCCCGGTAGCCCAGATTTTCGGAGCAGGTGGCCAGACCGGAGGCCGTTGCCATCCCCCGGTCCAGCAGGGCCTCCACGGCATCGTCCCAAGAGTCCCCCTGCACCAGCGTACCGGCGTTGAAGTCGATCCATCGGGGCTTGCGCTGGGCCAGGGCGGTGTTGGTGGAGATCTTCAGCGTGGGGACAGGCCCGGCAAAGGGCGTTCCCCGTCCAGTGGTGAAGAGCACCATGTGCGCTCCCGCCGCCGCCAGAGCGGTGGTGGATACCAGATCGTTGCCGGGGGTCTGGAGCACGGTCAGACCCCGGTTCTGCACCCGCTGACCATAGGACAGCACCCCGCAAATGGGGGAACTGCCGCCCTTCTGGACGCAGCCCAGCGACTTCTCCTCCAGTGTGGTGATGCCGCCGGCCTTGTTGCCGGGGGAGGGATTTTCATCCACCACCTGCCCGTGGCGGACGAAGTAGTCCTTGAAATCCGCCACCAGTGCCGGCAGCTCCCGCTGCACCGTCTCGTCGGCGCAGCGGCGGAACAGCACCCCCTCGGCGCCGAACATCTCCGGCACCTCCGCCAGCAGAGCCGTACCGCCCATGGATACCAGCCGGTCGGCAATGCGGCCCACCAACGGATTGGCGGTGATGCCCGACAGACCGTCGGAGCCGCCGCACTTGAGACCGACGACCAGTTCGCTGACGGGGATGCTGCACCGGACATCCTTGGAAGCGTGGTCAATGAGCTGGCGCAGCAGCGCCCTGCCGGCCTCCAGCTCGTCCGGGACGGACTGGCACTCCAGAAACGCTATTCGCTCCGGGTCCCAATTCCCCAGTAGCTTTTTCAACTCCCCGATGTTGCTGTTTTCACAGCCCAGTCCCAGCACCAGTACACCGCCTGCATTGGGATGGCAGATCAGATCACACAGGATACGACGGGTATGCTCCTGATCGTCTCCCGTTTGGGAACAGCCATAGGGATGGGGCCAAGCGTAGACACCCGTCACGCTGCCTCGGATATCGTGGGAGACTATCCGTGCCAGCGTTTCGGCCACGCTGTTGACACAGCCCACGGTGGGAATGATCCAGATCTCATTGCGGATGCCCACCCCCCCCTTGCGGCGAAAGCCCTGAAAGGTGCGGGAGGCAGGGACCACTGATCGCGTCGGGACGGCGATGGACGCCGAGGTAACGGCCTCTCCGTCGAGGGAGGTGGCCAGATCGTGGCTGTGGACCCAGTCGCCCACATGGATGGCTTGGGTAGCGTGGCCAATGGGAAAGCCGTATTTCACTACGGCGGCCTCGGAGGGGATATCCATCAGCGCCAGCTTGTGGCCCTGAGGAATGTCCTGCCGCAGAGTCACGGCTCCGGCGGAGGTCTCCACGACATCTCCGGCCTTCAAGGGCTCCAGCGCCACGGCCACGTTGTCGTCGGGATGAATTTGCAGGATGCGGCTCATAGCGCAGCCTCCTTCCGGCAGGCATCCATGGCGGCGGCTATGCCGTCCCGGCGGATGCGCTCCAGATGAGCGGCTGCGGCGGCTGTAAAGCTGGGCAGTTGGTTCAGATCCTGCCCCCAGAAGTTCTCCTGTGCGGCCAACGCCGTTATCAGCATCTGCGACGTATCCTCTGCATGGGCGGCAAAGAACTCCAGCACGGCCGCCTCATCCCGCACGGGGTACGGCTCACCGCTGCGCTGGTCCTGGGTATAGAAGGCACACAGGGCAGCGAAGGAGAAGGTCAGCTGCACCGGCAGCCGCCCCGTCTTTTCCAGATAGGCGGTGACACTGGGCAGCACCCGTGCCCGCCACTTGGAGACAGAGTTCAGGGCGATATCCAGCAGCCGGTGATCGATGTAGGGGTTGGCGAACCGCTCCTCCACCGCACGGGCAAAGGCTTCGCAGTCCTCACGGGGCAGGGATAGGGTGGGGATGATCTCCTGAAACAGCGCCCCCTCCAGATACGCCCGGACGGCCTCGTCCTCCATACACTCCCGGACGATGTCGTGGCCCGCCAGATAGGCCGCCAGCACCATGCTGGTGTGGGCGCCGTTCAGAATGCGGACCTTCTGCTCCTTATAAGGATGGTGGTCCGCCACGAACTTCACCGGCAGCCCCGCCTTTTGGGCGGGAAACTCCCGGCTCAGGGCCTCGTCGCCCTCGATGACCCACAGCCCGAAGGGCTCTGCGGTATCCAGCAGGGCATCCTCATAGCCGTTCTCGGCATTGAGCCGGGGAGCCTGAGCGGCAGGATAGCCGGTGACGATGCGATCCACCAGCGTATTGCAGAACCGGTTCTCCTCCCGCAGCCAGCGCAGGAAGTCCTCCTCCAGCGCCCAGTCGGCGGCGTGGCGCAGCACGGTGTCCCGCAGGACGGTGCCGTTGTTGGCAATGAGCTCACAGGGCAGGAGGATCAGCCCCGGCTTTCCGGCGTGCCAGCGCTGCCACAGCAGCCGGGTCAGCTTGGCGGGGAAGGAGGCGGGCGGGCAGTCGTCAAAGCGGCAGGTGGGGTCATAGACGATGCCTGCCTCCGTGGTGTTGGAGATCACAAACCGCAGTTCATCGCCGCACCCGAAGTCCAGCAGCTCCTGCCATTGAATGAACACGTCCAGTGCACGACTGACGCACCGGATGAGCCGCCGCTGGTTGACCACCTGACCGTTGAGCCTTCCCCGCAGATACAGCTGATACAGCCCGTCCTGCCGGTTGATGCGCCCCGTCTTGCCGGTGGAGGCCGGAGGGACGATTACCACGCTGCTGTCAAAGTCCGCCTTTTCGTTCATCTGATCGATGAAATCATCCACAAAGCCTCGCAGGAAGTTGCCGTCCCCAAATTGCAGGACACGCTCCGGCATTCGCCGGGACAGGGACGCCTCGGTGCCTAAGGTTCGATAGCTGAGCAGTTCCATAGCCCTACCTCCATGATATATCTGTAATATATCATACTCTGCGTTGCGTGGACTGTCAATGCTCATTTTCACCGCCATAGGCGATGGAGGGAACATTTTCCGGCCCATTGCCGTCCTATAAAAGGAAAGACCGGCGGCGCAAGGAGCCGCTTGGGCAAAACACAGTGAAATTAAAGGAGAAATGACATGAAAAAGATGGCACTGCTTTTAGCGGCGCTGTTGCTGCTGAGCAGCTTGGCGGGCTGCGGAAAAAGCAGCAAAGGCAAGGCGTCGGTGGAATCCGTATCCATGATCTGCGGCCTGAGCGGCGTGGGACAGGCGGATCGCTTCGCCGGAGTCGTCAGCGCTCAGGGCGAAACGAAGGTGGAGAAGGATGACAGCCGTCAGGTGGCTTCCGTTGCCGTAAAGACCGGAGACGAGGTGAAAAAAGGCCAGACCCTCTTTACCTACGACCAGACGCAGGCCCAGTTGGATCTGGAGAAGGCCCAGCTGGAGCTGGAACAGATGAAAAGTACCCTCAGCGCCAAGCAGGAGGAGAAAGCCCGTCTGGAACGGGACAAGAGCAACGTCTCGGCAGATCAGCAGCTGCAATACGATCTGGAGATCCGGGAGGCCACGGCGGCCATTCTGGAGCAGCAGTACAACATCACCCTGAAGGAGAAGGAGGTGCAGCGCCTCGGCAACAGCGTCGGCAGCGCCGACGTCACCTCTCCGGTAGACGGCCGGGTGCAGGCGGTGAACGAGAACGGAGGCACCGACAGCAACGGCAAAGCCCTACCCTTCATGACCATCGTGGAGACGGCAGGCTTCCGTGTGAAGGGCTACGTCAATGAGAACAATGCGTCGGCCCTGTCCAAGGGGGCGGAGGTGCTGGTCCGTTCCCGTGTGGGCAGTGACGTCTGGAAGGGCAGCGTCAGTTCTATTGATTGGAAGAATCCCACCACCGGTAGCAATCAAAACACCATGGACGGCGGCAGCGACGTGTCCACCGCCAGCAAGTACCCCTTCTATGTGACGCTGGACAGCAGCGATGGTCTGCTGATGGGCCAGCACGTTTACATCGAGCCGGATCACGGTCAGGGCCAGCGGCAGGAGGGTATCCACCTGCCCGCCTATTACATCAATGATGCCGACACCTCCCCGTGGGTGTGGGCGCAGGATAAGAATGGGAAGCTGGAAAAGCGCAGCCTGACCTTGGGTACCTATGAGGAGACGCTGGCCACCTATCCCGTGGAGAGCGGGCTGACGACGGAGGATTATATCGCCTACCCGGATGAGACACTGACGGTGGGAATGATCTGTGTTCCCTATGACCAGCGCACCTTTAAGCCGGACGACAGCAATGCATCGGGTGGCGGCGTTAAACAGCCGGAGAGTGGTGGCGGTGCCGTAACGGACGGTGCTGCCACAGATAACACCGTGACGGAGGGCTGAGCATGATCCTTGAAATGCGGAATATCTGCAAGGACTACCCCATGGGCAAGACCGTGACCCGTGTGCTGCGGGACGTGAGTCTGGATGTGGCCGAGGGAGAATACCTTGCCATCATGGGACCATCCGGCAGCGGCAAGACCACGCTGATGAACATCATCGGCTGCCTGGATGAGCCCACCAGCGGCAGCTATCTCCTGTGCGGGCAGGATATCACCGCCTGCACGAACCTACAGCTGGCGCAGGTGCGGAATCAGGAGCTGGGATTCGTGTTCCAGTCCTTTCATCTGCTGCCCCGGTTGACGGCGCTGGATAACGTGGCCCTGCCGCTGCTGTACGGCGGGGTGAAAAAGGCAGAGCGCCGGGAGCGGGCCCGTTCGGCGCTGGAGATGGTGGGCCTCGGCGACCGGATCGACCATCGACCGGACCAGCTGTCCGGCGGCCAGTGCCAGCGTGTGGCCATTGCACGGGCCATGGTGGGCGGCCCCAAGCTGCTGCTGGCGGACGAACCCACCGGCGCTCTGGATTCTGCCAGCGGCGCACAGGTCATGGAGCTGTTCCGTCAGCTCCATGAAAACGGTGCCACCATCATCATGATTACCCACGATGCGCAGGTGGCGCAGCAGGCCCAGCGGATCATGACCATCCGGGACGGTGTCCTCAGCGGAGGTGACAACCATGAACAGTAAGCTCAAGCGGCCGCTGCTGGCGGCGGGTATCGTAGTGGGTGTGTGCGCTCTGGTGTGGGGTGGGCTGACGCTGCTTCGCAACGGCAGCCGCAGCGCCGTAAAGGTCTATCCCGTGACAGAAATCGGCATGACGGAGTATGGGGGTGACACCACGGAAACCAGCGGTACCGTTACCATGGATAAGCTCCAGAAGGTGTACCTCTCCAAGACCCAGAGCTCTGCGCAGGTCTATGTGACGGAGGGCCAGACGGTGAAGAAGGGAGACCGCCTGCTGAGCTACGACAGCACCCTGACGGAGCTGGACGTGGAGCGGGCCCGCATCGCTCTGGAGCGCCTGCGGCTGCAACAGGAGAACACCCGCAAGGAACTCCAGCAGCTTCAGCTGGCCGAGGACAAGGAGAAGCTCCAGCAGCAGGCGGATGCGCTGTCCGCCAAGATCGAGAAGAAGCTGGCGGAATCCACCGACGAGATCATCCGCCGGGATTCCAAGCCCATCCAGCCCGGCAAGCCCCTGCTGCGTGGCAGCGCCGCCGGTACGGCGGAGGATCCCCTCTACTGCGACTGGAACGGCGGCGACGCCCTGACGGAACAGAACCTGTCGGTGCTGCTGCCGGAAGGGGAGAAGGAACTGTATGTGGTGCTGGTGACCCACCGGGGCGACGAGACACTGGGGGACATCATCGGCAGCTGAGGCTTGAAAGGGTAACGGCACGAGTC
>OGLV01000323.1_pt1 | contig 18384 bp, 13 predicted proteins | sample 1572851 | NCBI WGS metagenome assembly OGLV01 (sample SAMEA2582005, study PRJEB24529) | metagenome | biome: Human gut stool | place: China | collected 2011
TAATTTACAAGGTGCACGCTCCATTCGCGGAACAGGTGTTATCTTAGCACCTACCTTATCGTTTGTCAACAGTTTTTTCCAAACTTTTCGTTTTTTCTTCAAATTCCTTTTGAGGCAGCAAGAAACGAACAACAGGAGAGGCCGCTCCCCCGCCCTCTCCTGTTGCTTTTCCACAGCACTGGTACCTGTTTTTACATCAATGCTTTTCAGTCTGCATTGTACTTTGCGTCAAAGCCGCCCGGAAAACTCTCTGCGTGCAGCGGATCGTCCCATGCGGCGCGCAGACCTGTCTCCAGTTCCGCCGCCTGTTCGGGTGTGAGCTCGGCAAACGCTTTGCGCAGTTCTGCGCCTGGGCGGGCGTAGATCATATTGGGGAGCCGCCACTCGTGCGACTCGCCCGCCGACAAAAACCAGCAGTCTATGAGCTGTGCCGCCGTTGCATCGTTCTGCGCGGAGTCCCAACTGCTGCCGATGTACGGCAGCCAGATTCCACCGCCGCCCGTCCATGTACCGGCAACGTACCAGTTTCCCGCTTCATCCCGGCACGCGTCCGCAGCCATCCCCCAGCCATAATAATCGCCGTACTCGCCTTCGCCCGTCGGCTCGCTCATGCCGCTGCCGGCCTCCCATTGATAGCGCTGCGAGGACTCCGGGTCATCAAAGCGCATCATCACGCCAAAGCCAAAGCAGAAGTTCGGGTAGTCCGTTCCGCAATACGCGTCGAACACGCGCTCTTTCACCGCTGCCGCCGCGTCATCCGGTTTCCCGCTGAACCAGCGCGGCGCGGCGTTCAGGCCGGCGGCGAACTGCGCACAGAACTCGTTTGCGATATTCTCGTAGTCCGTCTCTGTGCCGGGAACGTGCAGGTCGTACAGCTTTTCCATCACCGCGTCCTGTGCATATCCGAAGAGGAGCTGCGCCGCGTGCGCCGTATTGCTTTTATAATAGGTCGTCTCGCCGTTTTGCGTCAGCCGCAGCACGTTGCCGCCCGGATGCTCGTACTCCGCATCTGTTTTTATCGCTCCCCAAGGCGGAATGAACGCGATCGCATCTTTCCCATAAGAAATCTCCGCAACGACCCCGTTGCGGCAATCGTCCCAGTCCTGCTCCGCCGCCGCATACCACGGCTCGTCGCCGTACATCGACGGTTCACTCAACGCATATACAGGCGAATTGCCATAGCCCTGCTCGTCTGCACCGCGTGGGCAGTCGTATTCATCCACGCGCCCGCCGTCCCGCTCGTCCGTCACGCGGATGTGATAATTTCCCGTTTCCTCTGCGCTGCCAAAGATCAACTCGCAGCATTGCAGGATCGCCTCCCGCGCCTGCGGGTCGTTTTCTTCGGTATTCTCCTCTTTTTCCTGCGCGCAGCCGCCGAGAGAAAGCAGCGCCAGCGCTGTCAGTGTGATGAGCCAGATACGGCTCGTTGCCTTTTTCATTGCACTTTCCTCCAAGTCAAACGGTTTAGAAGGGGCTCTATATTTTCTCAGACGTCCGGCGCGGCAATTTTGTTCCTGCTTTCAATAACAATAATATTATATACAGCAAAAGAAAGCATGAAAGGAACGGCTCAATTTCGCCGTCCCCTTCTTCTGATTTTCCCTTGTCAGCCTTTTCTTGCAGTGCTATACTATATGATATATACTCGTCAGAATCCGAACAGCATGGAGCGCTTGATGTCCGCGAGCGAGTGCGCGCCGCACATGCGCATCGTGTCGGCAAGCTCGGCTTTGAGCTTCTGGACGTAGAGCTGCACGCCCTCTTCCCCGCCGCCATAGATGGTGGTGACGAACGGACGGCCGATGAGCACCGCGTCCGCGCCGAGCGCCAGCGCCTTGAACATGTCCATGCCGCTGCGGATCGCGCCGTCGACAAAAATCGTCAGCTTACCGCCGACGGCATCGACGATCTCTGGCAGCACCTCCGCCGTCGCGGGGCAATGGTCGAGCACACGGCCGCCGTGGTTCGAGACCACAATGCCGCTCGCGCCCGCTTCCAGCGCCTTTTCCGCGCCGCGGGCGGTCATGATGCCCTTCAGAATGAATGGACGCTGCGCCCAGGAGACGATCTGCTTTAATTCCTCCACGCTCTTGCTGCCGGCCGGCGGCGTCAAGCCCTGCAAAAACGGTAGGCCCGCCGCGTCGATGTCCATTGCGATGGCGAAGGGCTCGGCTTCCTGCACAAGCGCGAACTTTTCGCGAATTGTATCCATATCCCACGGCTTGATGGTCGGCACGCCGCAGCCGCCATTGCCCTTGAGCGCCGCAGCCGCACCCTCGACGACCTTCGGGTCGGTACCGTCGCCAGTGAAAGCGAGGATGCCCGCGTTTGCGCACGCGCGCACAAGGATATCATTGTATGTAAGATCGTCGTATTTGTCCCCGTAGTGAAGACGCATCGCGCCCACCGGCGCGGCGAACGCCGGAATCTCAAACGTCCGGCCAAAGAGCGTGAATGAGGTGTCCACCTGTGAATTTTCGCAGATGGTGTCCATGTTGACGCAGATCTCACGCCACTTTTCTGCGTTGCGGATAAAGCCCGTGCCCTCGCCCTTGGCGCCGGGGCCGGGCATCGTGTTGCGGCAGACCTTGCCGTTGCAGTCATTGCACGCCTTGCAGTAAGGGCCGATGCAGGTCCTTGCGTTTTCCAGCACTTGCTGATAAGTCATGTTGGTTCCCCCTTCGGAAATGAGTTTGCTTGCCAATATCGTGTCGATCCGACGCGATATCGCCTATATTTTATCCCGTCCTGCCGAAAAAGCAAGACCCAAAGGAGCTATTTATGAATACCGTTCACACACTGAGAGAATATGTCGACGCACTGCACGAGGCAGGCATTTTAGTTGAAAGCACCGTGAGCGACGAGCTCGCCGCGCGTGAGATCCACTGCCTCACCTACGATACGCGCGCACTAAGCGAGGACGCGCTTTTCATCTGCAAGGGCGCACACTTCAAGGAAGAGTACCTGTGCGACGCACTCTCGCGCGGCGCGGTCGCCTACGTCGCCGAGAAAAAGCACAATGTGGACGCGCCCTGTCTTCTTGTCAACGACATTCGCTATTCCCTCGTCGTGCTCGGTCAGCTCTTTTATAACCATGTGACGGACAAGCTCACAAGCGTCGGCATCACGGGCACAAAGGGCAAGAGCACCACAGCCTACTACGTGCGCTACATCTTAAATGACTGGCTGCGCGCGCAGTCGATGCCCGAGTGCGCCATTCTCTCCTCTATCGACAACTACGACGGCAAGAGCACCGAGGAGTCCCACATCACCACGCCCGAGGTGCTTGAGCTCTACCAGCACTTTGAAAACGCCTATGAAAGCGGCATTTCGCATCTTGTGATGGAGGCCTCGTCCCAGGCGCTCAAATACGGCCGCGTGCGCGGTATCACGTACGACGTCGCTGCATTTTTGAACATCGGCAGCGACCACATCAGCCCCATCGAGCACCCGGACTTCGAGGATTACTTCAACTCCAAGCTCAAAATTTTCGACTCCTGCCGCTTCGGCTGCGTCAATACCGACGCCAAGTACTCGGACCGCGTCATCGAATACGCCAAGGACCGCTGCAACCTCATCACGTTTGGCTCACACGAAAGCGACACTGTCTCCTGCCGGCATGTGGAAAAGCGCAGCGACGGGCTCTACTTCACGGTTTCCTCGCTCAAGTACAACGGTGAATTTTCCATCACGATGCCCGGCCTTTTCAACATCTCTAATGCTCTTGCCGCCATGGCCATCTGCATGATGCTCGACGTGCCGGAGGAGTATGTGCGCTCGGGCCTTCGCAAGGCGCGCGCCGCGGGCCGCATGCAGATCTACGAGAGCCGCGACAAGAACGTCACCGTCATCGTCGACTACGCGCACAACCGCATGAGCTTTGACGCGCTCTACCGCTCGACGAAGATCGAATACCCCGGCCGCCAGATGATCTCCATCTTCGGCTGCCCCGGCTCCCACGCGCTCCAGCGCAGGAAGGACTTAGGCGAGCTGAGCGGGCAGAACTGCGACTTCGTCTTCATCACCGAGGAGGACTCCGGCGAAGAGCCGTTCGCGCAGATCGCCGCCGACATTGAAAAGCACGTTGCCTGCCCGCACCTTGTGCTCGAGGACCGCGCCGAGTGCATCCGCCGCGCAATTCTGGACGGCAAGGACGCGCGCGTCATTCTGCTGACCGGCAAGGGAGAAGAGACAACGATGAAGCGCGGCAGCGTCTTCGTCCCCTACCCGAGCGACGTCGAGCTCACACTCAAATACCTCGCCGAATACGACAAAGCCCATCCCGCCGCGCCGGTGAGCAGCGGCAAAAAAGCAAAAAAGGACTTTTTGCCCATCATCCTCGGCAGCGATGAAAACGCCTACGGCACGGCGCGTCTCTTCCAGGAGGCCTATCACGTCACACCGCTGCTGCTGTGCACGCAGCAGCTCGTGCCCACGCGCAGCTCGCACCTGTTTCTCTGCCGCATCATTCCGGATTTTGAGCGCGAGGAGGTCTTCCCCGGCGCGCTGCTCGGCGTGCTGAAGCAGTGCGCGCAGGACTACGAAAAGCTGCTCGTCATCCCCTGCTCGGACTATTACACGGGTCTTCTCTGCCGCCATTATGACCACTTTGAGGGGCTCATCGCCAACCGCTTCATCTCGGATGAGCTGCTTGAAACGTTCGACACGAAAGACAAGTTCTACGCCCTCTGCGAGCAGTACGGCATGGACTATCCCAAGACCGTCGTCGCCTCTCCCGAGGATCGCGAGAGCGTCGCCGACTGTCTTCCGTTCGACTTTCCCATCGTCGTCAAGCCCGAAAATTCCAACGCGCTCGACTACCTCCGCTGCCATTTTGAGGGGCAGAAAAAGGTCTTCTTCTTCGACACGCGCGAGCAGTACCTCACGATGGTCCACAGCATGAACCAGTCGGACTACCGCGGCAAGCTCATTTTGCAGGAGTTTATCCCCGGCGGCGACGACGCGATGCGCGTGCTCAACAGCTATTCGGACCTTGACGGCCATGTGCGCGCGATGTGCCTCGGCCAGCCGGTGCTCGAATACTACGACCCCAAGTCTGTCGGCAACTATGCCGCCATCATCTCGCGCGGCGATCAGGCGTTGTATGACAAAATGCAGGAGTTTCTCGAAAAGCTCGGCTACGTCGGTTTTTCGAACATCGACATGAAGTACGATTCCCGCACGGGCCGCTACGTGCTCTTCGAGATCAACCCGCGCCTTGGCCGCAGCAGCTATTTCTGCCGTGCCGCGGGGCTGAACATGATGAAGCTCCTGACTAACGATGTCGTCTACGGCAAGCGCGAGGACTGCGTCTACAACCACACCGTCGCCCTCTGGCAGAACGTGCCGACCGGCATTCTGCGCCGCTATGTCAAGGATCAGGAGCTCTCCGACGAGCTCAAGCAGTTCAAGGGCACGCACACGCTCTTCTGCAAGGGTGATCTGCCGCTCTCTCGACTCTATCGCCTGCTGCGCTACTACGCCGCGCAGTACCACAACTTCCGCGATTACTACTTCGATAAAAAGTGACTCCTATCAAAAGAAAAAGGAACGGCTCGTGCCGTTCCTTTTTCTTACCAGAATTTCTTCTTTTTGCACACCCACAGGCTCAGCACCACCACGGCGACGCTCACAAGAATGATCGCGGGATAGCCGTACTTCCAGTGCAGCTCCGGCATGCCGGAAAAGTTCATGCCGTACCAGCCGACAAGCAGTGTCAGCGGCAGAAAGATCGTCGTCACGATGGTCAGGATCTGCATGATGCGATTCTGCCGGATGTCGATCTCCGACTGAAACAGCGACTGGATCTGCGTGCAGTATTCACGCAGCAGCTGCGATTCCTCGCGCAGGCGGATGACGCGCTCTTCAAATAATCGGAACAGTCCGCACTCCTCGTCCGAAAAGTAGCCGTTCTCATTTTCCCGCAGCTCGCACGCCACGTCGTCGAGCTGGGAGTAGTAGCGGTACCAGGCCATCGTCTCCTTGCGCAGCTCGCTCATCGGGGTGCTGAATTCCTCCAGCTCGCCCGCAAGCACGCGTTCTTCCAGCGCCGTCGCGCGGTCTTCGATCTCCTCGAGGCGGTGCAGATCCCTGGCGATCAGCAGCTCGAAGAAGTCGTAGAGAAATCGTCCGACGCTATTTTCTGTCAGGCGTTTTTCCTTGACGATGTGCTTCAAATAAGGCTCGGCCATCTCTCCGTCGTCCACCAGCACCACGTGGTCCTTCGTCACGAGATAGCCGCAGCAAAGGCGCGTGCCGTCCCTGCGGCCGCGCGGCAGTGCGAGCGTTCCGCTCAGACAGTTGGAGCGCACCTCCGCCTTGCAGACGTGCGCGTCCCGCGTGCTCGGCGTATGGTGCAGCACCGCTTCGAGTCCCGGCAGCGCCGTTTCGTGCGCCAACTCGTCCGAATTCAGCAGCACCACCGCCGCGCCGCTCTCCGGCGCGCGGTCCAGCGGCGTCAGCGTCTTGCCGATCGCATACCATTTCATGTTCGTTCCCCCAATGTGCTTCTTTTTCTCCCCCATTGTAGCAGAATATGAAAAAAGTACAACGCCCCGCCAGAACTTTTTCCCGCAGCGCGGCATTTTATGATAAAATTTGTAAAAGCATGAAACTTTTTTGTTATCTTTTGCGTCTATACGATTGGAAGATGGAACACCGAACATTAAAAGGAGGAAATTTGGATGAAACGAAAATCTCTTCGCGTGCTCGTTTGCGCGCTCCTAGCATCTCTTGCGCTCACGACCTTTGCCTTTGCCGACTTCGGGCCAAAGCCCCAGCTCACCGTGCGCGTCGAAAACGCGCCGCAGGAGCCCTATTATCTCGACCTGCTCGCCGAGGGCAGCTGGGACGCGAGCGAGGGCAACAGCCGCTTGAAACAGAGCACCGTCATCACGAACAGTGACGGCAGCGAGACCACCGTCCCCCTCAATGAAGATCTCCTCGCCCTGCTGCTCGACAATATTCCCGCCGGATGGCACGCCTGCACGGCACAGGGGACCTTCGGCGCACCGATCTTCAGCCATCTCTTTTCCAGAGGAACGGACGCCTCTGGCAATGCACTGCACCGGTTCGGCTACGTCGGTGTGCCGAGCACCTACCGCATCATCCTCGTCACCGAATCCGGCAAGGTCTGGGTCTCCGATATACTCAATCGCCGCGTTCTGCAATCGTCCGTCACGGTCAACTGGTCGGACGATACGTCGGCAGTCACCGTTTCCGTTCCCTCAACCATCCCCGGCTACTTGCTGCAACTTGTCGCAACGCTCGTGCCCACCCTTTTGATCGAGGGGATCATTTTGCTGCTGTTTCAGTATTCGTGGAAGCAGAACTGGAAAGCGTTTTTGCTTGTCAATCTTATCACACAGGGACTTCTGGCGATTGCTTCCTCGGTCTATGCCATTCAAAGCGGTCCGAATATGTTCAGCTACCTCATCTTTTTTCTTCCCGCAGAGCTGTTCATTCTCATTGCCGAGGCCTATCTCTATGCCGGCCGCGGCATGCTGAAGGGGCACAGCAAAAAGCGTGCCGCAGCTTACGCCGTGACGGCAAACCTCATCTCGGCGATCCTCGGCTACTATCTCGCCGAAGCCGTCTGGCGGCTTGTCGTCTCGATCTTATGATTCTGTTCACATAACATCAAGGAGGAATTCGCATGACCGACCAAGTTTTTTCTGATCTGCCGCAAACTCCCCCACCCGAACCGCCCTCTGATCCTCCCGCGCAGGAAAACTTGTCCGAAACCCTCACTCCCGCGCGGGAGATGGCCGACGCGCTCTCCGCGCCTGAGCCGGAAACGCCCGATGTGAGCGATTCGCCCTTCTGCCGCGCGATGGGCTTGATCGCCGGCGGCCTCGCCGTCACCGGCGTGACGCTGAATTTCTGGAACCTCGATGTGCTGCTGCCGCTGATTGGCGCGCTCTGCCTGCTCGTCGGCTTCCGCGCCCTGCGGCGGGTCAACGGCTTTCTTCGCGCGGGCTTCACTTGCGCTTGCCTTCGCGTGCTGCTTCTCTTTGTCGAGTTAGGGCAGAACGCCGTGATCTACCATGCGGACACCGGTCCGGCGGCACTTTTCTCCGTCATTGTCGAGGTCGGCGGACATCAGCGTCCTGCTGCCGTCGCTCTCCGACGGATCTGTGCAGCGGATGACTGCGCCGTCGCCGTAACAGTGCAGCTCGCCGTTCAGCGTGGAGAATAAAAGCTCGCTCTGATCTAAAAGCCTGTTGACCTCGTCCGCGAATTTCTGTGCCTCGGCGGGCCATGGGTCGGTAGAATCGGGATTTATGCTGAAGCTCACCGAATTCTCCGCCAGCGTGGTCGTCTCGCTTCCGCTGAGCAGAAAGAGCCTATAGGAATACGACGCCTCGCCCTGATACATCGTCGGCTCGTAGCACAGCAGCGCCGTCTTGACGCTGTCGCGATAGAGGAAATAGCTGCTCCAGCCCACGTGCGCCAGCCCCAGCTCCGCGCTCCAGAGCTCTTCGCCGCTCTGATCGCTCACCCGCAGCCGGTACGGCTCCTGCGTGGAAGTGCCGGTATAGGAGATCACTTCCTCGATCCCGTCGCCGTTCAGGTCAGCGCGGGTCAGCTCGGTCGCGCCGCCGTTCAGACGGACGATCCAGCGGTAAGGATGTGCCCCGCTGTAGGGAAGTCCCCTGCTGCGATAGCCCATCACGAGGTAAAGACTACCGTCCTTCTGCTGCAATAGGAGCCACTGGTCCATCGCCGTGAGCTCGTCCTGACGCCTGATCTCCGCCATCGGCACTGTCGCATTGATGTCCTCGCCCGTTCTCGTGCCGCGCCAGGCATGGGCATTTTCGCGGCGCAGCTTCGCGGCGCTCGTGCCGTCCCAATCTTCGCCGCTTCCGCTGCGGAACAGCCAGTCGAAGTTGCTCACGGTCAGGTCGATCTCCTCCCACTCCGAAAAGCGGTAGCTGTATCCTCTCGCCGCCGTCACTGTACCGTACAGAATACCGGTCATGTCCGTGCCAAGTGCGGAGGAAAGCCACAGCTCGGGCGTGGACTTCGTGTTGGCAAAGGTCTTCTCATAGCTGGTTTCCCAGACGGAATCCTCGAAAACGGCCTCGCCGAGCGTATACACCCCCGTTGTCATCCCATAGAGTGCATACGACAGCCGGTCTGCCATATCGATCGGACTTGCCGAATCGCCCTTTAGCACATAGTTTTCCCATTCCGCCTGATTCTCGACGTCCGCATCAAAAGTATCGCCGTCGATGATCAGATAATGGCCCACTACGCTGCCGACAGCATGCACCGTGCCGTCGGCCATCGTGAGGAGGAACCACACCGGCAAGCCGCCGTAAACCGTCTCCGGTTTTTCGATATATGTGCCGCGGCTGCTGTTGATCAGTTCGACTGCCTGTGCCATTTCTTCCGTATCGAGTTTTTTATACTGCCGCGCCTTCCCTTCCGCCGGAACGTAGAGCTCGATCGATGCAACGTCCGCCGCATTCAGCTTCTGCGCCCAGACAAGGCTGCCGCGCTCCGACTTCGGATTCGTCAAAAAGCACACGGCCATGATCACGACCGCGAGCACCGCCGCCGCGGCGACCCAAAACGCGGGCTTTTTGTAGTGCAGTGCGCTTTTCACGCGCGTTTTGATGTTCCCCTCGCCGAACGCCAGCGGGCAGGCCGCGACGGCTCTTTTCGGCGCGGCGCAGGATAATAGTGCCTGTGAATAGTCTGCGCGCGCCGCACCGTCCAGCCCCTTGACGACTTTTTCATCGCACGCGAGCTCGATGTCGCGGCAGAAGAGGATGTAGGCGACCCACACCAGCGGGTTGAACCAGTGCAGCGCGAGCACAAGGTAGCCGAGCACCTTCCACCAGTGGTCGCGGCGGGCAAGGTGCGCGCGCTCGTGCGCGATGACGTGTGCCGCCGTTCCCTCGTCCATGTGCATGGGGAGATAAATGTTCGGCTTCACCACGCCGAAGACAAACGGAGAATCGACGAATTCGCTCTCGTAGATGTTGTCGCGCAGCAAAATGGCCGTTGCGAGCTTCTTTTTCAGTTTTCCCGCGCTCACGAGCGCGTGGACGAGCAGCGCCGCCATACCGGCGAGCCAGAGGACGCTGTAGATGTTGAAGTCCACCTGCGCCTGCTGGCGGCTCACGCCGACGGGGACCTCTGCCGCCGAAGGCAGCGTCGGATTCGTGACGATATCAAGCGTCGCCTGCTCGTAGAGCACCGGCTCGCGCGTTTCGGTCACGATCTCACTTGGGATCGTCTCCGCACTCGGGATGAGCGAGAGCGCGCTCTCGATGGAAAACGGGCAGACGAGCCGCAGCGCGACCACGCCCCATAGAAGAGGCATGACCCACTTCGGCGCTTTTTTGAGGACAACCCGCAGCACGAGCACCGCCAGAATGAGCCAGCTTGCGCTGATGCTGAGGTTCACGAGCTTCAAAAAGACGTCATCCATGATGATTCTCCTTTCGATAAAGGTCGATCATTTTCTGCACCTCGTCGAGTTCCTTGTCGCTCACGTGGCTCGACTTTGTAAACGCGGCGACGAACGCGGGCAGCGAGCCGTCGAAGCGCTTGTCGAGCAGCTCGTCGATCTCGGCGGTCTGCGCCTCGTCCTGCGAGATGAGCGACGTGACGACAGTATTCTCGTTTTTCAGCACCCCGCGCTCAGAGAGCCGTTTGATGACCGTGTAGGTCGTCGTCGGTTTCCAGCCCAGGTGCTCGGCGCAGAGCGCGACCAATTCACGGCTCTTGACCGGCTCGTGTGCCCACAGAATTTGGCAAAAGCGGTATTCGCTCTCAAAAATTTTCGGCGTTTCCATCGCGTTACCTCTCTAATCCGTTAGAGTTTATATGTACACTAACAGATTAGAGCATTTCTGTCAAGCCCTTTCGCGCTCAAATTTAGTTAAGTCTTACTTGACAAGCATCTATTCCCTCCTTATAATAATTCATATCGCACAAAAAGCTCCGCGCAGGAGCTTTTTTTATGTTTGGAGAAAGAGAGTGTCATCCCATGTCAAAAAAAGCCAATCCCGCGGCGCTGCTGCCGATCTTAGTGTTCCTTGTCCTGTATCTGGGTCTCGGCCTTGTCTTTGAGTATGTGCTCAAAATTCCGATGGGATTTTATTCCATCCCCATCGTCGTCATCTTCCTCATCGCGCTGCTCGTGGCCTGCTGCCAGAACCGTGCGCTGTCGTTCGACGAAAAGCTCACGCTGATGGGCCATGGCGTGGGCGATAAGAACATCATCACGATGCTGCTCATCTTCTTAGCCGCCGGTATGTTTGTCGGCGTCGTGGGCCGCTCGAGTGCGGAGAGCGTTGCGTACTTTATGCTCTCGATCATCCCGTCGAAATTCGCCGTGGCGGTGCTGTTCGTCGTAAGCTGCTTTGTCTCCACCGCGATGGGCACGAGCGTCGGCACCATCACGCTCATTGTCCCCATCGCCATTCCCATCGCCGCGGCGAGCGGCTATTCCCTGCCGCTGTGTGTCGCGTCCGTCATGGGCGGGGCGATGTTCGGTGACAATCTGAGCTTCATTTCCGACACGACCATCGCCGCCTGCAACGGCCAGGGCTGCGCGATGAAGGACAAATTCCGCGAGAATTTCCACATTGCCTTCCCCGCCGCGCTCGCGTCGCTCGCGCTCATCCTCGTGTTGACGCTCCGCACCGACGTGACGCCCGCGGAGATTCCACCCTATAACCTCATCCAGATCATCCCCTATGTGCTCGTGCTCATCGGCGGCATCATCGGCATCAATGTCTTTATTGTGCTGCTCATCGGTATCGTATCCGGCGCGGTCATCGCGCTCGCGACCGGCGCGACGGGGCAGACCGGCATCCTCGCAGTCAAGGCCCTGCTCGAAAACATGGGCAGCGGCGCGGCCGGCATGTTTGAAACCTCGATGGTCGCGATCTTAGTTTCCGCCATCTGCGCGCTGATCCGCGAGTACGGCGGCTTTGAAGCGCTGCTCGGCTGGATCAGAAAGGCGTTTCGCGGCAAGCGCGGCGGCCAGATCGGCATGGGCCTTCTCGTCGGCGCAATGGATATCGCCACCGCGAACAACACCGTCGCCATTGTTATGGCGAACCCCATCGCCAAGGAGATGAGCGAGGAGTACGGCATCACCCCGCGCAAGGCCGCATCGCTCCTTGACACGTTCTCCTGCATCTTCCAGGGCATCATCCCCTACGGCGCGCAGATGCTCGTCGCGATCTCGGCGGCGCATGAGCTGGGCTACGCCATCTCGGCGTTCGACATCATCCCAAACCTCTTCTACCCCTATCTTCTGGCGGTGAGCTCATTCTTCTTCATTGCGATCGACAGCAAAAAGAAAGCGTGACTGATGGTTGACCATAATCTACTTCAAAGTAAAAAGCTCTTTCTTTTCGACCTCGACGGCACGCTGTACTTGGGCGACCGGCTTTTTCCCGGCGTCCGCGAGCTGCTCTCTGCCATCCGCGCACGCGGCGGGCAGTACCGCTTTCTGACAAACAACTCCTCGCGCAGCGTGGAGGCCTACGTCGAGAAGTTCACACGCCTCGGCGTCGCGACGGAGGCAGCCGATTTTCTCACCTCGGTCGACGCGCTGATTCACTATCTCCGCGAGCACGGCGGAGAAGACCGACGCTATTACGTCTGTGGTACGGAGTCGATGAAATCACAGCTCCGCGCGGCGGGCTTCACCGTCGCAGAACGGCGTGAGGACGCGAACGCGCTCCTGATGGGCTTCGACACCGAGCTGACATTTCAAAAGCTGGAGGACGCCTGCATCCTGCTCGGACAGGGCGTTCCCTATGTTGCGACAAATCCCGATTGGGTCTGCCCCACGGCCTACGGCTTTGTGCCCGATTGCGGCAGCGTGTGCGAAATGCTCTGGCGCGCGACATCCCGCCGCCCCATCGTCATCGGCAAGCCCGAACCAATGATGCCGCAGCTCGCGATGCTCGAGGCGGGCGTTTCCGCGCAGGAAACACTGCTCGTGGGCGACCGTATCTACACGGATATCGCCAGCGGCGCGAACGCGGGCATCGACACGCTGCTCGTCCTCTCTGGCGAGACGAAGGAAGAAGACCTCCCCACCGCTGACCCGCAGCCGACGTTCGTTCTGCCGGACGTCGCCGCACTGCTGAACATCTTGGAATCTTAAAAAGGAAGACCTATGGCAAACATCATCGAAATCCACGATTTTTCCGATCCCGCGCTCGACGTCTACGCGCGCCTGACCGAAAACCAACTGCTCAATCGCGCGGACCCCGACAACGCGCTCTTTGTCGCGGAAAGTCCGCTCGTCATCGGCCGTGCGCTTGATGCGGGCTGTGAGCCGGTGTCGTTCCTGATGGAGCGGCAGCATACGCAGGGCAAGGGGCGCGAAATTCTCGCCCGCTGCTGTCAAGATATTCCGGTTTACACCGCTGATGAATCCGTGCTGACGCAGCTCACAGGCTTTCACCTGACGCGCGGCATGCTCTGCGCCATGCGGCGGCCGAAGCTCCAAAGCGTCGAGGACGTCTGTCGCGATGCGCGGCGCGTCGTCGTGCTCGAAAGCGTGATGAATCCGACGAACATCGGCGCGATCTTCCGCTCCGCCGCCGCGCTCGGCATGGACGCGGTGCTGCTCACGACTGCGGGCAGCGATCCGCTCTATCGCCGCGCCTCGCGCGTCAGCATGGGAAATGTGTTCCTCATCCCGTGGACCTACCTGCCCGAAAGCGGCGACTGGACGCAGCTTTTGCGCGATCTCGGCTTCCGCACCGTCGCGATGGCACTGCGCAACGACTCCGTACGGCTCGACGATCCGCGCCTTGCCGCCGAAGAAAAGCTTGCCATCGTCATGGGCACGGAGGGCGACGGCCTCGCGTCCTCGACCATCGCGAGTTGCGACTACACGGTCAAAATTCCGATGTACCACGGTGTCGACTCGCTCAACGTCGCCGCGGCGAGCGCCGTGGCGTTCTACGAGCTGGGCCTTCCCCCGCTGAACAAAAAGGAGAATTGATATGCTGAATAGCACCGGCTTCGACCTCTGGGCCGACGGCTACGACAAGAGCGTCGGCCTCTCCGACGAGAACGACCGCTACCCCTTTGCGGGCTACCGCGCCATGATGAACGCGCTCTATCAGCGCGTGCTCGCGCAGAGCGGGCGTGACGTGCTGGATATCGGCTTCGGCACGGGCATACTGACCTCGCGGCTCTACGAGCAGGGCTGCCGCATCTATGGGCAGGACTTTTCCGCACGCATGATCGAACTGGCACAGGCAAAAATGCCGGACGCGCGGCTCTATCAGGGCGATTTTTCCAAAGGCCTTGTGCCCGAGCTTTGCGCACGGCAGTACGACGCCATCGTCGCGACCTACTCGCTCCACCACCTGACGGATGCGCAGAAAATCGACTTTCTGCGCGCACTCCTGCCGCTTTTGAAGCAAGACGGCTGTATTTTCATCGGCGACGTCGCCTTCCGCACGCGCGAAGAGCTCGAAGCGTGTCGAACTGCGGCAGGCGAGGATTGGGACTCAGATGAAATTTACTTCGTCTACGGCGAACTCCGTCCCCACTTCCCCACGCTGACGTTTGAATCCTTCTCCCACTGCACCGCGCTTTTGACGCTGCGCCGCTGATTCCCCGGGAAATACGATAAAAAGCCTCTGTATGGTCAACCCATACAGAGGCTTTTCTGTGAAGCATTATTCCTTTTCAGTCGTTCAAATGGTCGAGGATCGCCGCAATCAGCTGCTCCTTGCCCGTGCCCTTTTCGGCAGAGAACGGAATGACGAGCTCATCGTCGCGCAAACTCAGCGTCTCGCGAATTTGGGCAAGATTCGGCTCGATCTCGCGCGCTTTGAGCTTGTCGAGCTTGTTCGCCACGATCACGACGGGACAGCCCGTCTGCACGAAGTAGTCGTGCATCGTCACGTCGTCCGCCGTCGGCTTGTGCCGCGCGTCGACGATCTGCACACCGAGGTGAATGAGCCCCGCAGACTGGAAATAGTTTTCCATCAGCTTGCCCCAGCGGTCGCGCTCGGTCTTGGAGACCTTGGCGTAGCCGTAGCCCGGCAGGTCGACAAGGTAGAGCTTGCCGTCGATCTTAAAGTAGTTGATCTGCGAGGTCTTGCCCGGGGACGCGCCCACGCGGGCAAAGTTCTTGCGGTTGACGAGCCGGTTGATGACGGACGATTTGCCGACGTTCGACCGCCCCGCAAACGCGAGCTGCGGCATCCCGTCGCGCACGAACTGCTTTTCCGACGCCGCCGAGAGGATGAATTCGACCTTGTTGAAGTTGATCGCCATGGTTTTCGTTTCCTTTCAGCTCATTTCGCCCGCACGCAGCGCGCTGTGCGCGCTCTCCTGCACGGGAGGAAGATAGCTCTCGTGCGCGGCAGCGGTGCATTTTTCGGGCAACACCAGCGCCTCGGCAAAGACGGCGTCCACCGTCTCGACCGGCACAAAACGCAGCTTTTCGCGCACCAGCGGGTCGATCTCGTCGAGGTCCTTTTCATTCTCCTTCGGGAGAATGACCGTATGTACGCCCGCGCGCAGCGCGCCCATTGTCTTTTCGCGCAAGCCCCCGATGGCGAGCACACGGCCACGCAGCGTGATCTCGCCCGTCATGGCGACATCGCGGTGTACCGCCTGCCCCGTCAATGCGGAGAGCACCGCTGTCGCGATGGCGATACCGGCGCTGGGTCCGTCCTTGGGGATGGCCCCCTCGGGGAAGTGGATATGGATGTCCTTCGTCTTGTAGAAGTCCGGCGCGATGCCGAGCTCCTGCGCCCGCTGGCGCAGGCACGAGAGCGCCGCGCGGCAGCTCTCCTGCATCACGTCGCCCAGGTTGCCCGTGAGCTCGACCTTGCCGCTGCCGTCCATCACGCCGACCTCGACGGGCAGAATTTCACCGCCCACCTCGGTCCACGCAAGGCCGTTCACCACGCCGACAAGGTCCTTTTCGGGGATCTTCTCCTGTGCAGCACGCGGCGCACCGAGGAAGTCCTTGATGTTCTTCTCTGTCACGGTGACTCGCTTTACATCGCTTGTGGCAAGCTGCATTGCCGCCTTGCGGCAGATCTTTCCGAGTTGACGCTCAAGCGAGCGCACGCCGCTCTCGCGCGTGTAGAGCGCGATGGCCGCGCGGATAGCGCTCTCGTCCACGCGCAGGCTCGAGGCCGTCAGCCCGTGGGCCTGACGCTCCTTGGGCAGCAGGTGCCGCTGCGCAATCTGCACCTTTTCCTCGTCCGTGTAGCTGGGGATTTCAATGATCTCCATGCGGTCGAGCAGCGGACGCGGAATGGTGTCAAGCGTGTTGGCCGTCATGATGAACATGACGCGGCTCAGATCGACGGGAATTTCAAGATAGTGGTCGCGGAAGGCGTAGTTCTGCTCGCTGTCGAGCACTTCGAGAAGTGCGCTCGCGGGGTCACCGCGCCCGTCGCTGCCCATCTTGTCGACCTCGTCGAGCACGAGCAGCGGATTCATCGAACCGCTGCGGGAGATGGCCTCTATGATGCGGCCGGGCATCGCGCCAATGTAGGTCTTGCGGTGGCCGCGGATATCCGCCTCGTCACGCACGCCGCCGAGCGACAGCCGCGCGACCTTGCGGTTCATCGCCTTGGCGACCGACAGCGCGATCGACGTCTTGCCGACGCCCGGAGGGCCGACGAGACATAAAATCTGCCCCTTCGCCTCGGGGTTGAGCTGGCGCACGGCGATGAACTCTAAAATGCGCTCCTTGACCTTCTGCAAGCCGTAGTGGTCGCGGTCAAGAATCTTGCGCGCGGCGTCTACGCTGGCGCGCTCCTTCGTCTCCTCGCCCCAGGGCATTTCCATGCAGGTGTCGAGATAGTTGCGCAGCACACTCGCCTCGGCGCTGCCGAACGGCTGCTTGGCGAGCTTGTCCACATCTTTCAGCAGCTTGCGCTCCACTTCTTCGCTCAGGTGCGCCTTGCTGATCTTCTCGCGGTACTCGTCGAGTTCTTCGTCCTCCCCGCCCTCACCGATCTCGTTCTGTAAGACCTTGATCTGCTCGCGCAGGACAAAATCCTTCTGAATTTTTCCGACGCGGGAGCGGACCTTGCTTTCAATGTCCTGCTCCATGGCGGTCACTTCGATCTCGCGGCGCAGAATCTCGTTCATGCGCTGCAATCTCGGCAGCGGGCGCAGTTCGTCGAGGATATCCTGTTTGTCCTGATAGCGCAGGTTGAGCTGCTGGGCGATAAAGTCAGCGAGATAGCCGGGATCGTTCGTCGATAAAATGGCGGCGTAGACATCGTCCGGCAATTTCTGCGCGAGCTCGGCATATTCCGTCACGCTGGCGTAGGTCTGGCGCAGCATCGCCTCCGTCCGCTTGCTATGGCGCGAGGTGGCCGGCTCATCGATGAGCTCGACCTGCGCCTGCAAAAACGGCTCGCGCTGCCACAGCCGCTTGAGGCTGGCGCGGCACGCGCCGTCCATCATCACGCGCAGCACGCGGTCGGACACGCGCAAGATCTGCGTCACGCGCGCGACCGTGCCGATCTCGTACAGGTCTTTTTCCTCCGGCTGCTCCACGCCGATCTCACGCTGGGTGACGAGAAAGATCTCCTCCCCGTTTTCCATGGCGCGCTCAAGCGCGTGCACGGAGATCGGACGCTCGAGGTCAAAGCTCGTGTTCATGCGAGGGAACACATTGAGCCCGCGCATGGCGATGACCGGAAGATTTTTTGTTACAGGTTCCATGGGGTTTCTCCTTATGAAGCGGAGTCTGCCGGCAGCGACGGCTGCGGCTCCTCCCCTTCTTTCTCTGTGCGGTGGGAAATTTTCGGCTGTTCCGTCCCCTCCACGCAGCCCGGCGTGATGGTCACGTGGTCGATCGTGCGGTCGGACGGGATGTCGTACATCACGTTCATCAGCAGACCCTCCATCACCGCGCGCAGGCCGCGCGCGCCGATCTTGCGCTCGATGGCCTTGTCGGCGATCGCTTCGAGCGCCTTGGGCTCGAACGTGAGCTCGGCGTCGTCGTAAGAAAACAGCTTTTGATACTGCTTGACGAGCGCGTTTTTCGGCTGGGTCAGAATTTTGACAAGGTCGTCGCGCGTCAGCGCGTCGAGCGCCGTGATGACCGGCAGTCTGCCGACCAGCTCGGGGATGATGCCGAACTTCAAGATATCGTGCGGCTGCACCTCGCGTAAAATCTTGCTCTCGTCCACATCGTTCTTGCTCTTGAGCTCCGCGCCGAAGCCCATCGACTTGCGGTCGAGACGGCTCTCGATGATCTTCTCGATGCCCTCGAACGCGCCGCCGCAGATGAAGAGGATGTTGTGCGTGTCGATCTGGATGAACTCCTGATGCGGGTGCTTGCGGCCGCCCTGCGGCGGGACGTTGGCAACCGTGCCCTCGACGATTTTCAGCAATGAGATCGGA
>OGLV01000337.1_pt1 | contig 17595 bp, 18 predicted proteins | sample 1572851 | NCBI WGS metagenome assembly OGLV01 (sample SAMEA2582005, study PRJEB24529) | metagenome | biome: Human gut stool | place: China | collected 2011
GTCTGTTCATTGGCTGAATTAATGTATCAGATTGAGCTTGCTGAAAAGAATGCTACCAATGCCGCCGTTAGTGGGACGTCAACCACAATCGGGCCCGGTGGTAGCACTACAGGCATTGTAACCTCTGTATCTTCCGGCAGTGAATCCATTTCCTACGCCACGCCTCAGCAGATTGGAGCAAGTGCAAAGGAATGGAGCGCAGTGTATGCAGCCGCCGGAGACGTACAGAAAACGAACGACTTACTTCTTAAGACAGCTTTACCGCTTCTGATGGGAGTAAGGACGGATGATGGAATACCAGTTTTGTATGCAGGAGTGTAACTATGGCTAATTATGGCGTGCCGTATAAGGGCAGTAAAAATAAAATTGCAAAGCAAATTATTGATTTCTTACCTTCCGGCGGTACGTTATATGATTTATTCGCAGGCGGTTGCGCAATCACACATTGCGCTATGGAATCTGGAAAATATGACAGGTATATCGTTAATGATATTGAACCAGGAATTACTCAACTTTTCATTGATGCAGTTAACGGGAAATATGCAAATGAAAAAAGATGGATTAGCCGAGAAGATTTTTTTAAATTAAAAGAATCAGATCCATATGTAAAATATTGTTGGAGTTTTGGAAACAATGGACGCGATTATCTTTATTCAAAAGCAATAGAACCATTAAAAAAACATCTTCACAATATATTTTTTGCAGAAAATTTGCAGGAAGCAAGGCTTGAATGGAAAGCGTTTATTAGAGATTTTTGCACAAGCAAACAAAGTCTGCAAAGTCTGCAAAGTTTGCAAAGTCTGCAAAGTTTGGAAAGGCTGGAAAGGCTTTGTACGGACTACGGAAATATAAGAATAGAGTCAGATGCTGTAATTTACTGTGATATTCCATATAAAAATACAAACAGATATGGAGATGAAAAAGCAGAATTTGACTATAACTCTTTTTATGACTGGGCTTGTTCACAGAACGTTCCTGTATTTATATCGGAGTACGATATGCCAGAAGATAGATTTGAATGCGTACTTGAAATGAAAAAGCAATCTTGCATGGCTGCTACAAAAACGCTTTCAGTAACTGAGAAATTATATATTCCTAGGAAGAAAGGAAAGATAAAATGAAAGTAGGAGGTACCTGAATAATGGATATTTCAACATTAGGCTCATGCGTAGCAATCGTTATGATCTGCTACATTGTAGGAATGGGCTGTAAAGCATCAAAAAGAATCTCTGATGAATGGATTCCGGTAATCATGGCGGTTATTGGTGGAATTCTCGGAGCTGTCGGAATGGGAGTTATCCCGGACTTCCCGGCAACGGATTATATCACGGCAGTTGCAGTCGGTATGTTTAACGGATTATCGGCAACCGGTGTGAATCAGGTTATTAAGCAGACAGTGCAGAAAGAATAATTAAGGAGAGGGTATCATGTACGAAAAAACAGTGACGATTTTCAACTATTACGAAAGTGCCACAACAAGAGATGCGTACTGGTACCCTCACGTTTTATCCGGTGTCGACCTTATTACGGACAAGGGGGCAATCCTTAAGAAGTACGGACCAGACGCAACAGACAACACACAGTTGCACGTGCGTTATACTGTCCAGAACGGCGATATAACCATTACTGATAAAGACGGTAAGATTCTCCCATATGTACCGCCTAAAGAGTGGAAAAGGCAGATTAACAACGCTCTGGAAGATACTATTACATTCTCAGATGAATCGTTCTTCTGGGAAGGTGAGTGGGCTGGTGGAACGGTAATTGACAGTGATTATCGGAATGGATTCTACCAGTACATGAACGAGAATAAGGACAACGTGTTCAAGATTACCAGTGTAGGTGGTCCATATACACTGATTCCTCACTTCGAGATTCTTGGTAAGTAATATGAGCAAAATTCGTCATTTTAAAGGTTTCTCCGTAGTTGATGGAGATATGAAAATTAAACTGAATATGGACAGGTTCTCCAGACAGTATCAAGAAGCACAGTATCTCCTTGATGGAATGGTCATGGACAGTATGGTGCTGTTTATGCCGATGATTACAGGGGACTTTATCAACCGAACAAGAGTTGAGAGTACATCCTTGCAAGGAACTGGGAAAGTATGCGCAGCGGCGGCACCTTATGGACGTTTTTTGTATGAGGGTAAAACCATGGTTGACGAATCAACCGGAAGCCCTTATGCAAGACGTGGAGCAAAAAAAGTACTTGTTAGTCAGTATTCCGGTCAGACAGCGGCAAAAGAGAATCTTGAATACACCAAACAAGCGCACCCACGGGCACAAGCCCATTGGTTTGATGCCGCAAAACGACAATACGGCAGTACATGGATTCGCAAAGTAAAAGCACAGGCAGGAGGTGGCAGACATGGCAGATAAGCCAATTGGCAAAGATGCAACCGGATATGAGATTCTGACAGATGCCATGAAAGCACTTCTGAACCAGTATCCAGGGCTATACGAAAGTGAAACAATCAAATTTGAGGAACTTGGCAAGGAATCGGGAATTGCATTCTCAGCAGATAACGGAGCTTTGATCTATTCAGAAAAGGAAGATGTGTGCGGAGTAATGCATCAGGTGTGCCAGTACCCCTTTTATGTGGTATATCGCACAGCATCTGACAAAGAACGGCAGAAGTTATCTGTTCAGAAATTCCTGGATAATCTCGGTAAATGGATATGTCGAGAACCAGTTATCATAAATGGCTCTGAGACACGCTTAAACACGTTTCCTGAGCTTTCACAGGGACGAGTGATAAAACGCATCACCCGTGACAACTCCTATGGTTTAGAGCCACAGGAGAGCGGTGTACAGGATTGGTTATTGCCATTGTCAGTACGCTATGAAAATACTTATGAAGTAATATAACAAGTAACAACCGGCTATCAATTAGAGATAGTCGCTAACCTACACAGCCTTTTAAAAGTTATAGGCAGAAAGGACATTTCTATGGCAGTTACAGGCAAGATTGACCGTAAATATATGGCTCATTACATTGATGCCGGTTCTCTTTGCGGAGGACTGACGTCAAAATATGAGCGTCTTGGAAAGGACCTGGAAGAGTACAACATCGAACTCAACCCGGATACCGAAACATCTAAAAATATTCTTGGAGAATCCACATTTAAACATAATGGCTATGAGGTATCTTCTGATGCCGATCCATTTTATGCAGATACCACTTCTGACCTATTCACAGCATTACAGAAGATTGTAGATGGACGTCTCAAAGACGACAACCTCAAAACAAAAGCAGTCGAGGTTCATCTCTGGACAGAAGCTACGGCAGGCAAGTATGAAGCATATCAGCAGGATTGCTATGTTGTGCCGACCTCCTACGGCGGTGATACGTCCGGTTATCAGATTCCATTTACTGTTAACTATACCGGTGAACGAGTCAAAGGAAAATTTGATGTTTCCGCCGGAACATTTGCAGCTGACAGCGAATAAGCACGTATACAAGGAGGGCACGCCAAATGGCAAAAATAATTAACACCAAAATTGATGATGGAATTCTTATTTTTACATTCACAAATAACGAAGACGAAGTTTTTTCATCTTTCAAACTTAATCCGACGGACATTAATGTAGCAGCACGTGCAGAAGAACTGACAGAATACTTTGAACAGCTTAAAGAGTCTATCCAGAAAGTCACGTCTGGTAAAGAAATGGCTGAACTGAATAAACAGATTGAAGATAAAATCAACTATCTGCTCGGATATGAAGCATCAAAAGACCTGTTTAAGGAACCCATTACGGCAACCACTGTATTCGGCAATGGTCAGGTATTCGCTTACATTGTTCTTGATAAGATCGCAGAAGCAATTGCACCGGAAATCGAAAAGAGAAAGAAAAAAATGCAGGCAGCAGTCAATAAGTATACGGAGAAGTATACAAAATGACCGCCTATGAGCTTCCCACCTCACTCAACATCAGTGGGGTGGATTTTTCTATCAGGACAGATTTTAGAGCGATTATAGATATTCTCATAGCCATGAATGACCCAGAACTGGACGAACAGGCGAAAGCAGTTGTTATGCTACAGATTCTGTTTGAGGACTGGCAGAGTATACCGGTTGAGCGTTTGGACGAAGCTTGTCAGAAGGCATCGGTGTTCATCGACTGCGGACAGTTGGACGATAATCCGAACAAACCTAAATCTCGTTTGATGGACTGGGAACAGGACGGAGACATGATCGTTCCGGCTGTAAACAAGGTTGCCGGAAAAGAAATCAGAGCCGTACCGTATATGCACTGGTGGACATTTTTTGGATATTTCATGGAATCTGGAGAGTGCTTATTTAATACGGTCGTTGGAATCCGTTCAAAAAAAGCAAAGGGTGAAAAGCTCGATAAATGGGAAAAGAAATTCTATCAGGAAAATAAAAACACAGTTGACATAAAAACACGTCTCAGCGACGAGGAGCAAGCTTATAAAGATAAGCTGAATGAGATGTTGAACCTCAAATAGTTAGGAGGTGAACGTATGGCTGCTGATGGCTCAGTCATTATTGATACCAGAATGGATACAACCGGTGTCCGAAATGGAGTATCAGCTATAAAACAGTCATTTAACGGCCTTGGAAGTGCTGTAAAAAAAATCGGTCTGCTGATTGGAGGGGCGTTTGCAGTTGGCAAGTTAGTACAGTTCGGAAAAGAGTGTGTGGAACTTGGCTCTGACCTCGCAGAAGTTCAGAACGTGGTCGATGTTACATTTACTACCATGTCTGACAAAGTTAATGAATTCGCAAAAAATGCTATGACCTCTGCCGGACTGTCAGAAACAATGGCAAAAAGGTATGTCGGCACGTTCGGCGCAATGTCCAAGTCGTTCGGATTCTCCGAAGCGCAGGCTTATGACATGTCAACAGCTCTGACACAGCTGACTGGTGATGTGGCATCATTTTATAATATCAGTCAGGATCTGGCGTATATCAAGCTGAAATCAGTGTTTACGGGCGAAACGGAAACACTCAAAGATCTCGGCGTGGTAATGACCCAGTCGGCACTAGACCAGTACGCACTGGCGAACGGATATGGTAAAACCACATCCGCCATGACCGAGCAGGAGAAAGTAGCTCTCCGACTGGCTTTTGTGCAGAAACAGCTTTCGGCTGCATCTGGAGACTTCATCCGTACTTCTGACAGCTGGGCGAACCAGGTACGAGTGATGCAGTTGCAGTTGCAGTCTCTCAAGGCAACAGTCGGGCAGGGACTGATTAATATTTTCACGCCTGTTCTGAAAGTGATCAATATTCTGCTCGGTAAACTGGCAACTCTGGCGAATGCATTCAAAAGTTTCACAGAACTGATTACTGGAAAGAAATCATCAGGCCAGACGAGCGGAAGCGGCGCAGGCCTCACAGGCGATGCAAGTGGCGTGCAGGATACGGCAGATGCTTACGGACAGGCAGCAGACAATGCCGGCAAGTTAGCAGATTCTACAGAAGATGTAGCCGATGCAACAAAAGATGCGGCAAAAGCGGCGAAAGGATATCTTAGCCCACTTGATGAGATTAATCGGTATTCTACGCAGGATACATCATCAACAGCAAGTAAAACTCCGTCGACATCCGGTAGCGGCAGTGGCGGTGGCGGAGCATCTCTTCCGAGTGCAGTCAGCAACGTAGATTATGGAAAGGTAGCTGAGGGTGAAACTGCTCTGGATAAGGTGAGCAAATCAGCCGAAAAGCTTGCAAAGCTCCTTAAAAAGCTTTGGAAACCATTCCAGGACGCTTGGAAAAAAGAGGGTAAAAACACCATTAATGCGGCAAACATTGCTTTGTCGGGAATCGCAAAGCTCGCTAAAAGTGTAGGTAAAAGCCTTGTAGAGGTCTGGACAAATGGCACAGGCACAACGATGCTTACAACCATGCTGAGGATTGCTCAGAACGTTCTTAAAACTATCGGGAATATTGCATCCGGTTTTGCGGATGCTTGGAATAAGAACAATGTTGGAACACAGATCGTGCAGAACATTGCAGACGCTCTTGTGGTGGTCATGAAGTTTGTTGAGAAAATTGCAGGGGATACGGCGACATGGGCGGCAAACTTGGACTTCTATCCGTTGTTAGAATCTATCAGTAACCTGACCAGTACCTTTGCACCGATCATTGAAGCAATCGGAAATGTGCTGGATTGGATATATAAAAACATTGTTCTCCCGATGCTAAAGTGGGTTATTGAAGTGGGGCTTCCGACAGTGATTAATCTGGTGTCAAAAGTAGCAACATTTCTCGCGGAACACCAGCCGATCGTTGAGGCATTTGGTGCAGCTCTGATCGGCGCATTTGCGGCGGCGAAGATTGCGGGATTGGCATCGAGCGTTATCAAGAGCGTGTCCGGAATAGCCACAGCCGCAAAAGGACTTATCTCGTTAATGACTGGTACTGGTGGCATCATGGGTGGAATCAAAGCTATTGCAACAGCTATCGGACCAGGTGGAGTCTTTGTCCTTGCGGTCAGCGCAGCTATAGCAATCGGCGTTTTGCTATACAAGAACTGGGACAAAATCAAAGAAATGGCTGGAAAGGTATGGGATTGGATTTCTAATAAAACAAGACGTTTTGTTGAGGATATTGGAAAGAAACTCAGAGTCCTAGCTACCAAAATGACGACCATCTGGGGAAACATAAAGGCCAGTGCACATCAGAAATGGAATGCTATATGGTCTACCGTTAGTGGTTTTGCTGAAAGAATCAAGAACGCTATTGTTGATAAATTCACATCCGCTAAAAACACTGTAGTCAATGTATTTAATGGAATGAGAGATGCTATTAGGTCTGTTCTGAACAATATCATAAGTGTTGTAAACGGTGCCATCAGTAAAGTGAATGGGGTTATTAGCGCAGTTGAATCGGCGTTCTCATTTGGGCCTTGGAAAGTACCGACTCCATTCGGCTCAAAGACCATAGGATTTAAAGCTACTTTTCCACGAGTTCCGACAGTTCCATATCTGGCAAAAGGTGCAGTTATTCCACCTCGAAGTGAGTTCCTTGCGGTCTTAGGCGACCAGAAGCAGGGAAACAACATCGAGACGCCGGAAGCTCTACTCAGAAAGATTGTCCGGGAAGAAACAGCAGGGCGGCAGACTGGCGGTGGAAGTTACCGATTTACGGCGCAGATCAATCGCAGGACGCTGTTTGACGAGATGATGAAAGAAGCACAGATGAGACGAGATACAAGCGGTAGAAACCCGTTTGAGATGGCATAGAAAGGAGGGCGTTATGGAAAAGTACAAAATCAACGGAACAGTAATTTGGCAACCGGACAAAGACCTTGCGCTCACCTTTGCTACGACTTACACGGAATCCAGTCAGAGGACGCAGTACGGTGTAGGCTACTTTACGCCGATGTTTACTGTAGAGCAGTATGAATACAAGGCCAGTGACCTCCCAATGGAGGAAGCAACTAAAATTTTACAGATGGTAGCAAAAGGATATAAATTTACGCTTCATTATTTTTCGCCGTATTACGGAGTTTGGAGAGACGCCCCGTTCTACGTAGGCGAGACACGAAACATAGCTATCGGGGAATTGTCGAACGATAGAAAGTTTATGTCATCATTAGGATTTAACATGACGGGGGTGAATCCACTGTGATTAACGTAAGTAACGCATTTAGAGAAAAACTTGAAGCTGGCGAGCCGGTCAGGATGATGGTGGATATCACCTTTCCTGATGGAACAAAAAAGACCATCAATGAAGATATCATGAACGGCGACAACGGGTTTTCCGATTGCGCGGAAAGCAGCAGTTTTCCGGTCGGCGCTACTATCTGTAAAACACTGACGCTGAGTATTAATAATGATCAGGAGCAGTGGAAGAACTACAACTTTTACGGAGCTAAGATTCATGCTTATCTGAAACTTCAGACGTCGTATGCGGCGCCGGAATCTGTAAGCACACTGTTAGATGAAAGTTATAACCCGATTCTGGACAGCACCGGTGACCCTATCATCGCAACACAGGCAGCCACAAAAGACATCATTGAAACCATTGACAAGGGGGTCTATACAGTCACTACGCCGGAACAGTATTCGGATATCATCAATGTTACGGCACTGGATGATATGTACAAGGCGAATAAGGTATATACCAGCGGATTGAAATTACCACAGTCGCTCATCAACCTTGTCAGAGATGCTTGCAAGACTGTCGGCATAGGTATGAATCTAACTATGGACCATGGCGATATTATAATAAGAAGTATTCCGGACAGTATGACGTTTCGTCAGTTGTTCGGGTATGCGGCTATGGTTGAGTCTGCGAACGCCCGAATTGATTATTTCGGGAATCTACAGTTTGTGAAATGGGATTTTGAAAAAATGGAATCTGACAATACTGCGACCGTGGATGCAGATGGATTTATTCATTTTGGTGATGCTAACCCATCTATTGATACCGACAGTTTTGTTTCTCTGCCGGGATGGACTATTAACGCAGAGGGATTCCTGGATCTCACATCCGGCCCGGGTAGTGACGTTCAGAGACTGATGGCTTACGCGAACCCGCCTGCGCTTTCCAGTGATGATATCGTTATTACCGGGATTCGATTGAAAAACGGAGAAACGGACAATAATACTGACACAGATCATTCCGGCATGTACGGAGAGGAAGGGTACGTCCTTGAACTTGAGAACGAGCTGATTGATTCCGACCAGCTTCAGACAGTAGCGAATATCATCGGCGAGCAGATCGTAGGGGCACGATTCCGGAATCTTGAAGGTGATCTGGTGTACAACCCGCTCGTCGAGTTTGGCGACATGGTGTACACTTACGACCGATTAGGGAATAAGTATCTTACTCCTCTGACAGATGTATCAGGTAATGTAGGCGGTCTGACTACAGTTAAGACACAGGCCGATGATCCGATCAGGGGCAGCAGCGACTTTTACGGGAATAGCACAAAAGCTATAGTTGCGGCACGTCAGATGGTGCAAAAAGAAACATCCGCAAGAGAAGAGGCTATACGGAGATTAGCTGAAACACTCAATTCCTCGAGCGGTCTGTATATGACACAAGAGCCGCAGCAGGACGGTAGTATCATATACTATATGCACAACAAAGCAACCATGGCAGAATCCAACATAATCTGGAAGCTGACAGCAGAAGCACTTGCCGTGTCGATTGATGGCGGAAAAACATATCCTTACGGCTTTGCGGTGACTGGCGAATTAATAACCAGACTGCTCTATGCAGAGGGCATCAACGCCGACTATATTAACGCAGGAACGCTCATCGTAAGAGACAAAAGTGGAAATGCGATATTTGAAGCGGATATGGATACCGGATCAGTTACCCTTGACGGAAGTTATGTGACGATCGGCGGTAAACCACTTGATGAAAAAATTGAAGATGTTGAGAACATGGCAGCTCTAGCCAGAAACATGACCATGCAGCTTGATAACGACTATCAGGGAATCCCGGTTGACAGCGACGGCAACTATACGGAGTTTCCAGAGTGCACCACAACAGCGACCGTTATGTACGGTACACAGGATATCACGAATAACTGTACGTATACGATCACGACATCTCAGAATATACAGGGAAGTTGGGACAAGGAAAACAAGACATACACTGTCACCGGTTTGACCGCAGACAGCGGATGGGTGAACATCAAAGCCGCATATCTGAATAACCTTGTCGTATCGAAACAGTTTTCACTTGCGAAACAGTACGCCGGCAAAGACGGAGCGAACGGCATCCCGGGGAAAGATGGCAAAGACGGAAAGACACAGTACACGCACCTCGCATATGCAAACAGTGCGGATGGAAAAACAGACTTTTCGGTATCTGACGGAAACCGTGAATATATCGGCATGTACGTGGATTTCGTGGAAGCTGACAGCATCGACCCGACGAAGTATACGTGGTCACTGATTAAGGGAGCGGATGGTGCACAGGGCGTTCCGGGAACGCCAGGAACGGACGGAAAGACGCCGTACTTCCATATCGCATATGCAAATAGCGCTGATGGTAGAACAGGTTTCTCCGTGGATGATAGTGTCAATAAGCTGTATATCGGGCAGTATACCGATTACACACCGGATGATAGCACAGACCCAACAAAATACAGTTGGACAAAGATTAAGGGCGAACAGGGGACTGCCGGAAGGACTTACTTCTTCCAGAGCAATGCAGATGTGTTGCTGATGGGAGAAGATGAAAAAATAACACCGGCGCCGCTCATTGTGGATTCTTTCTACAGGGATGGAAACGGCGAGATTGCACAGTCGCAAAAGGGATGGTGGAAACTTGAAAAATCCACTGACAACGGCGCTACATGGTCATCGCTCACGGTATCACAGACTGCGGCACTTGACCGGTTGAGCATCAATGTCAATAACCTGTCGCTCAAGGCTCACAATATGCTCAAGGTTTCGCTGTATTTTGACCAGGCAAAAACGAAGCTTGCGGACTATCAGACGTTTTCCGTGGCGGTTGATGTGGCATCACTGACACAGGAACAGATAGTTGATATCCTATCAGACGGCGGAAAGTTCAAGGGTCTGTATTATGGCAAGGATGAGAGTGGAAACACGACACTGTATATATCTTTCAATGCCATGAAAGGTGGTGTTATCAGCCTTGGTGGCGTAAATAACGGTAACGGTCAGCTGAAAATTTACGATGAAAACGGAACATTGATATCAAGATTAGGGTACACCGGATATGTTGTGCACAACAAGAACACCGGAAACCCAATGGTTTCGCTTAACACTGCCGGATTACGATTGTATACGGGCTATACAGACGCAAAGAACTACAAGGCTTTGATGCTTGGAAAGTACGGATTATACGCACAGGATGTGTCTGATGGTGTTATTAGACTTTGGCAGGAAGGAACCGGCGACGGTTATGTTGTGAAATATCAAAACGACACGATTCGGATATATACCGACTATCTTACGGCTATGAGCGATGTAACCGTTAAGGGGACTACGGCATTAAAAGACGCTTATGTTACCGGAAAATTTACATTTAAAGATTATGGCGTAGAAGATTCAGGACAAAACATACGAAGAAGACCCGTGGCGTCAGTAACTAATGCAACAAATAGAGTAGCGCACTTGTCATCATCGGTAGAATCTGGAAAGGCAGCGTTAACTATATCGGCGCAATGGGGGTCAACCAACTATAGTTTGAGAAAGTTGTATAATGATTCCGCCTCCGATGTTAGGCTAAAGAAAAATTTTGAAGACTGCGAAGTGAATGCTCTTGATGCAGTTTGCAAAATGCCGGTGTGTTCGTTCGATTGGAAGGAAAACGGCGTTCATCAGCCACTTGGACTTGTTGCGGATGATTTGGAAAAGATAGACTCCTTGCTTGCACTTGGTGGCGGATATAACGAAGATGGAAGCATAAACGCAAAGCAAATTGACAGACTACTTCTGACTGAATACGCAATCAAAGCCATACAGGAACTTAGCGCAAAGGTTGACGAGCAAGAGAAACGTATTAAGGAATTAGAAAGGAGATTACAGTAATGGGTAAATTTAACGAGTACACACAGAAAGCAACACCGGCGGACAACGACACGATGATGATTTACGACGCAACGGCGAAGGCAAACAAGCTTTCACCGTTCAGCGGAATCTGGAACTGGATTGTTGGAAAACTGACCAATGCGGTCATCAGTAACTTGCAGACATCGAATAAGAGCGTTATCGGGGCGCTTAACCAATTAAATAGTAACTCGTTCCCATACAGAAACATTACTTCTCTTACTGATGAAAGAAACGTACAATTCCGATTCTCTGTCGTCGAAAATATTACTGTGGGTACTAAAACTATTACGGTATATACTAAAGGAATTATAATGGCTTACACTGATGCTATAATGATTGGAGTATTCGGTGCAGACGATACTTCCGAATTGTATATTGGATACCGCAGCCAAAATACATGGATGATCAACTGCATAAAATAGTAACTCGTCCGGACTCAAATTCATTGACGGAGGAACAATTACTCAAGCGGAGGCACAATCAGCCGATCAAGCGGCACAAATTGTTTTTGATAATAAGATACCTGTAAGTGAAGGAATAATAGTTTTTGTAAATTTTATCTTTGCATTTAGATATTCAATGATCGTCCAAAAATATGGAAGGGGAGATTATGGTGCGTACATTTTATTTGGATGCAATGTTCCAACTCTTACTTATCACACAAAAACAGCTGGAACATGGAACTAAAAATTTTCCTACTCCTGTTTAGTTAACTAAGAGACTTTAAAAATTTCATAAATATGTTTCATGATTTCATGAAAGGAGCTGATAAATATGGAAATTAAAGGTATTGACGTATCATCGTGGCAAGGGAAACCGGATTGGGCAAAAGTATCGAATTCTGGAATTAAGCTTGCAATATTAAGAATCCATCAGAAATCTGGAATTGATGCATCATTCGAACACAACTACAAGGGCTGTAAATCCAATGGAATTCTTATTGGTGGATACAAATACAGCTACGCTTTAACACCGGCACAGGCGATTGATGAAGCAGAAGATGTGATTGCCGCACTCAACGGACGTGGACTGGATTTTCCAGTGTTCTACGATCTTGAGTGGTCTAATCAGCGAAAACTCGGTAAACAGGCAGTCGAAAACATTGCAGTAGCATTTCTGACAAGGATGAAAAAAGCCGGTTATAAGGTCGGTATATACTGCAACTACGACTGGTATAAGAACACCTTAACAGATAACCTTAAAAAGTACGATTGTTGGATTGCAAACTATCCAAAAAAAGAACTGGATAACGGAACATTGCAAGAACGGTTGAGAGTTCCAGTTGGTGCAGGATGGCAGTATTCAGAACATGGAAAAGTATCCGGTATCAGCGGAAACGTTGATATGGATGTGTTCTACAAGGACTATAGAGGAACGACACAGAAAGGAGAAACAAAAATGGTAAAAATCAGTAACTGTGGACATGATGAAAACGGAAGATATGCAGGTGGAAAAGCTGGAGATCAGACTGGTACAGAATATCAGATCATGAACTGGTACAGCAGACCGTGGCTCTGCGTCCTGAGATTTAATGATGCTAAAATCGCAGCCATGATTGCAGACATGGCGACAAAAGCAGCGCAAAACAATCTCATCGGCTACGATCAGGGTACCGCCGGGAACAGTAACGACCGGTATACGTTCTGGCAGCACCTGAAGGCAAGTAACTACGATCCGGCGCAGATCACGGTAGCTTGTGAATCTGATTGCAGCGCAAGTACAGCAGCTATCGTCAAAGGGGCTGGGTATCGCTTAAATAACGCAAAGCTCAAAGCGGTCAGCATCTATCTGACGACACGAAACATGAGGGCCGCAATGAAGGCTGCCGGTGCGAAAGTATTGACGGATAGTAAGTATCTGACATCCGGTGACTATTTAAAGGCAGGAGATATCCTTCTGAATGATAACCACCACGTGGCTATCGCCGTTACCACCGGTGCAAAAGCAAGTATGCCTTCAACCACGCTCACCGGTACCTTCCAAACAAGGCTCCCGATTCTAAGAAAGGGCAGTTCCGGTACAGCTGTGGCAATGCTTCAGGCAATGCTCGGGGTAGAAGTTGATGGAAAGTTTGGGAACGACACATATAATTCCCTCAAAGTTTTCCAGGAAAATGTTGGTGTAAAGGCAAATGGAACTTGCGGCATTGATACATGGAAGAGAGTGATTGAGCATATGAAAGCCAACACGAAATGATGTTCTGATTGATTTATCATTCAAAACAGGTTATACTACCAATAGTCGCACAGAGATTGAACTTATGATGTATAACACCCTGTGTGGCTAGCACAAGTTGATAGTGCAGACTGATTCCGCCGTGCATGAACGGAAGAGCTGTATGTCCCAATTCGGGGACTGCTAGCAGCGGCACGAGCGGACAGTCAGAAAAGAGTTGGGCCTAAAAACCCGACTCTCTTTTTTTTACGTCAAATTACGATGTTATGAACAGATATAGATTCACGCGGTTAGTCACAAATTAGTCACAAATAAAGCCTGGAAACCCGCATAAACAAAGGATTCTTAGAGATTTTCATTAAAATTAGATTAAAGAAAATGTCTTTGCGAAATCCCTTGTAAAATGCGGAAAAGCCAGTAAAATCAAGACTTTACAGACTTTTGTTAGAGTAATTAAGACAGTTTAAAAAAGATGAAAATAGGAACGGTTAGTCACAGTTAGTCACAAACGGAACTTTTATTTTCTCTATTTCTTCCCGGAGTTCTTTCAGGGTTCTATGACCGTACACAGCGTTCGTAACATCGTTCCCGAATGAATGCCCTAGCATCCTCTTCCGGTCGTTCTCCCGGACGCCGTATTTTTCACACAGGGTAGAAAAGGTATGTCGGCAATCGTGTGGCGTGTGTTTCGGGCTGCCGACTATCCCCAGCCGTTCCAGTGTAGGGTAGAATAGAGCATTTCGGTGCTGTGTCTGAGAATAGATACAGAGTCTTCCGTTTTGCGTCAGGACCTTGTTCTTCGCAAATTCGTATATGGCCGAGTGGATTGGAACAATTCTGTCTTTTCCGGCTGCGGTCTTGATGCCGCCCTGGAAATATCTCTCTTCAAGATTAGTCGTGAGTTTCAATACTTCGCCGATTCTCCATCCGGAGTAGCACATAATCAGAATGAGTTGTACTTCCGGATCGTCGGTGTTCTGCCAGAGCGTCTGAAGCTCAAGATCGGAAAACGGGGTCCCATGCTCGACGTCATCCTTTGCTTTGACAGAAACATATAGCGCTTTGTTTTCCGTGACTATCTCTGAATAGATTGCAAATTTATATATCTGCTTAAAAAGCATCAGGATCGTGTTCAAACTCTGCTTTTTGAGCGGGCAGTCATCAATAACCTTTTGCAAATCCGGCGCCTTCAGGTCTTCAAATGCACGATCATACAGGGGCTTGCTGTTAAGGTAGCCACAGTGGTATGCGTTCCTTGAAGACTTCGACAGATCAGTGTCTTCCGGGAACTTCCATGCCATGAATTTTTCATATACTTCTGAGAACGTCAATTTGTGTGTTTCCGGGTGCTTTTCCTCTGCACCCTTAAATGTATTGTAGTCTGACAGAATACGGCTTATAAGGGCGTCTGTGTCCGTTGTAGGGGCAATCTCAAGCTCTTTTTCCATACCCGGCTTGTACGTCCCGGCTTTGTAAGCTGTCAGGACAGCGAACCCTTTCAGATAGTCGTCAACGTAGCAGATCGCAGGCGGTCGAACTGCTTTCCCTGTTGCGTCCAGTGCTGCCGGTGGGTGCACTGCATAGCAGTTTCTTCGACCCTTGCCGAGATAGCGGATAGAGCCAAAGCTATTCGGCAGCTTCGGGTATTTCTTTCTTTTTGCCATAATTTCCTCCTTGTATAAAAACAGCCCCTGCCGTTAAGCAGGAGCCGTGTTATCTACTCTATCTCGTCAATATCAAGAGAATATCCCAGCACTTCTCCGACATCTGTACATTTTCCTTTTAAAGTAATGGTGTCACCCTTTGACATGGATGCTATTTGAGCTTTCTGGTCGTCGTTCTTGATGTAACACTGAACTCCAATAATCTCAAAATCTCCATCGGCCATGAGATCAATATATTTTCCAGCCGCATCAATGTTACTGAGCTTTCCGGTGATCTCAAGATATTTACCTTTGTATTTATCAGATGCACCCATGGCGTTGCTGTCAAGATCGGACATCATATCATTAACAGAAACAGCAGTGTACTCGATCGGCGCAGCTTCTTCTTTTGGTTTAGTAGCAGTTTCTTTCTTTTCTGTAGAATTAGTGGCTGCTGTGTTTTTATCTGATCCCGAATCACTTTCGCCTGCGACAGCACCGATAACCACTCCTATGATAAGTATTAATACAACCCATTTTAATATTCCGCTTTTTTGTTTCTTTCTACAATGTGGACATATTTTTGCATCTTTTGGAATGTCCATCTTGCAATGTTTGCACTTCTTGGTTTTTTTTTCGCTCATGCTTTATCTCCCTCCAATGGCGTAGTTTTCATATTTTTCTCTTATTTTTGCAAGTTCTCTTTGCCTGATCGGGACGATCGCGCCAGATACCATCGTAAAAAAATGGCTTACTTCGCTTACCTCGTCCATATTAACTATATAGCTCTGGTGGCAGCGCAAAAATCTTCCGTCAAGACTCTTTTCGATATCATTGAGCTTTCCTCGTTCCTTGTGTGATATTCCGCACGTGCAATGGATCATTATGTATTTGTTCTGGCTTTCGATGTATTCAATATGCCGGAATTCAGCTCTGTGAAAGTAGTCCTTGTTCTTGATGGTAAGCGTTCTTTCACGGATATTTTCAAGAGTCTGCTCAACAACTGAATACATTCTTCCATGCTCGGAGCCTTTAATGATGTAATGCACCGGTAGCACATCAAGTGCATCAAATACATATTCTTTGCGTTCTGTCCAAAAAGTGATATTTCCATAGTATCCGATTTTTCTTAATCTTTTGGCAATCTCTATGCCATTTTCTCCGTTAATGGAGACATCAAGAATTATTATGTCATACCATTCACCATCTGAAACATCGTCGATCAAAGGCTTTCCGCTGGTGTAGGTGGTTAATGTATATCCGCCATCACCATGCTCTTTTAGATATCGGTCAATGCTATTTTTGAAAATCTCAATTCGTAAATTATCATCGTCACAAATCGCAATTTTCATTTAAATCATTCCCTTATGGGCGTTGTTTTCGCCATTTGAAAAAAAAAAGTGTTTAAATATGTTATTTTTATTATAGCATCGTTAAATTTAGTTGTAAATAGACATTTGTAGGTGATTTGTAAAATGAAAATAATCAAAAATATACTAATTATAATAGGAGCTGTGCTTTTGCTTAATTACATTGTTTGTTTACCAATGTGCGTAGACGATTATATCCGCGAAGAGTCAGAAGTGTATTCTGTCCAAAATGCGTACAGATCTTCTACCCTACATAAGAATAGCGCCCATGAAATAAAGCAGACCATGCCGCCGTTTTTATTCGCCCTGCCACTAAACAGAAAAAACTATATCTTTGATGTTACGAATAATTTCTATGCGATCATAAACATATCGGTGTATATCTGGCAGTTTCCAAGGGCGAACATTAGTGGCATAATAGCAAAAAAATGAACGAATGTTCGGTTCTGTTTCCCAAAAAACGGACATATACTGTAATGCAGGTGGTAATTGCAATAGGGAGGGTTATTTATGGATTATAAGAAGGAAATTATTGAGATGATACAAAAGATAGAAAACAGATGTTGGCTGAGGTCAATATACATTTTTATAAAAACATTAATCGGTTAAAAAGAAAAGCCAAGGGTTTGCGCATTGCCCTTGGCTATTTTCTTATTTCTTTTCGTAAATCGTGTCTAGGAGTTTTTCCAAGTTATCCCATCCAGAATCATCTAGCTTTGCTAGAGCATTGATGAGACGGTATTTGAAATCATTATCGCTAGACTTCAGAACATTTCCGAATAGCTTAGAAATCTCATCGTTTTTGTTCTCTGGTTGAAACATTTCTCCAGTTCCATTTCTTAGCCATTCTTCGTTTACGTTAAATTCTCTGCAAACATCATCAATAGTCCG
>OGLV01000350.1_pt1 | contig 17189 bp, 20 predicted proteins | sample 1572851 | NCBI WGS metagenome assembly OGLV01 (sample SAMEA2582005, study PRJEB24529) | metagenome | biome: Human gut stool | place: China | collected 2011
TACCTTCATCGTGGAAGGCGGCGTACCAACGGAAATCCTCCGGCGGGATCTTCATTGCCGCCGCGATGTCATTGATTTGCTGCCTTTGGCAGCGTGAAAGGGGGCCATTCTTGGCGGAAGAATGGCCCCCTTTCGATCCCCCAAGACCGCAAGGGCTGCGCCCTTGACCAGCCATTGCCCATTCGTGCATGGCTGATACTGCATACGCTGTGCAAAGGAGTGCCTGCCGATTTTTGCTGCGGCTTTCGACTTGGCGTCCTCCTTGCACCAGCTATCGCTCTGCCGTGAAATTTTGAGAGTTTTCTCAATGGCAGACCGTAACAGATTGGATGCAGCGGCTGAGCGGAAAGAGAAGCACGCCAAATCGTTCAGAAGAAGAACTCTGACATGCGGCCGCTGAAAAATGGCTTGACATTGGCGGTTCGGGGTCAAGGGGCGTCAGACCCTTGCGTTCTCTTGGGGTTCCAAAGGGGTGGTTCTCTGCGGCAGAGAATCACCCCTTTGATAGAAGCCGCACTTGATGTACGGACTTTTGACGATCAGTCTTGCCATGCTTCGTTCTCCAGCTCACGGAGCTTCTGTTCCAACCGCAGTTGACCGTTGGTGCGCTTGACGGCGGCGATGCTCTTTGCCCGCTCCTGCCGCAGCACTTCCTCGCTCACATTGAGGCTTTGCAGGAGATGGACATTGCCATGTCCATCTCCACCGCCTGCTTGTAGAGCAGTGATGCGATACGATCCTCGAAGAGCTTCAGACGTGCGTCGATGGCAGACTGCACCGCACGGGGCAGCGCGGTGCTTTCGCCTGCGGCGAGCATATCCGCGTAGCAGTTCACCGCTTTTTTGATGAACTCATTTTTACTGCGGCAGTTATCTACCTGATACCACCGCTCTATTTTTGCGGCTGTTTCATCCGTCATGCGGAAATTCAGCCTGTTTTCATTTTTGCTCATAATTCCCTCCAATCTGCCGTAAGGCACGCTTGTTTTCGTTGAAACGCCTGCGCTTGCGGGAACAAAGACGCCTACTGCTCTGAAATTCCCTTCAAAAGACGCCACAACCGCCTGCGTTGAAGCCTCTGTAAACTGCCCGCACTGCGGGCAGAAGTGATCGGGCGGAGCGTCGGTTCCGACGCCAGCCCTTTATCCTGCTATAGATAAAATCCTCCGATAACCACCCGATCTGCCCGAAATACGCTGAAAACCATCCACTGTACAGTAGAGGAAAACTACTCACAGACACCGCTAAAAGTCGTTGCCACTATCGTTCAAGGGTATCTCCACCCTGCCCCTATCGGTAGGAGCGCACACAGCGGCTCACGCGGCGAAACAGGGGCGTTTCGGACGGGGGGTGGTATCACTACCCTCGGAGCGTTTTGCGCGGTTCGGAAACCCTGCGTGGCCGGGTGTCAGAACGGCGTACTTTGCCGCTTTTGGGCTTTGGTCGGGGGCGTTCCCAAAGGCGCAGAGAGCCTTTGGGACAGCGATGCGCTCATGCGCGTCGCTGTTCCGAGGCGTCGCGGCCCCGCTGGGCTGCGTGATTCCCTTGCTGTTTCTCTCACCGCATTGATGGGCTTCACGGTTTTGGTCAGCCGCATCATTGGCGCACAGAAAATTGAGCGCCTGTTCTTTAGTTACAGCGGTGCGTTTTTTGAACCGCTGTTCGCGTCGATCCATGCGAGAAACTTATCCCTTGGAACAACGATCCGGCTGCCGATTTTGAGCGCGGGGAATCCTTTGCCATGCACCAGCTCATAAGCACCGGCACGGGAGATCCCGAGCACCGCAGCGACCTCCGCGACGGAGAGCATCAGCGGCAGCTCGTCATAGCTTGTGTAGGTGGAATGCTTCATTGCGCTTTTCCTTTCTCCTCATGCTCCGGGCAGCAGATCCATTTCGGACAGCTTGCGCTGAACTTGTTGCCGCTCTGCTGCGCGCTCGACCGCAGACAGTTGGCGCGCGTGAAAGATTTCTATGGCTTCACGGATTGGCCGGATGGTGTAGCGCAGGTTGCCGTTCTTCTTGATGCCTGATCTCATCAGGACAGAGGTCGGCTCAGTATAGATGAGACCTTTCTCCGCGAGCACATCGACATACCGCATGACTGTATTCTTTGCGCGGCCAACGGCATTGCCGATGGTGGTGTAGCTCGGCCAACACTGATAGGTGCTGCGGCTTTCGAGGCACCGGAGATAGGCGTACACTGCAATTTCGCTTGCATCCAGCCCAAGCGAAAAGATTTCATTCGGCATGGTGAAATAGTTTTTGTTGGGAAACTGATTCATGGGGTATCCTCCTGTTCGTTGGGATGGAAGAGTTGGATGAACTCTTTTGCGGAATGGACGATGCCAAGCTCCTTGAGCTGCTGATAGCGGATCAGGTCGCAGAGGGTACGCAGACTGATCTCTGCGTACTCCAACAGCTTGTCGGTCGCCAGCATCTGCTGGTAGGCATCCAGCGCAGTCGGTTTGTCCGGTGATTGGAAGAAGGCGAACAGTTCTTCTTCGGTTGGAATGCTGTCCGGTGCGCCGTGCTGTATCTCCTGCCGGATGTAGTCAATGACCTCCCGCTCAACTTGGGATGTCAGGAAATGTAGCAGATGTTCATTTTGTTCAAATGGATTCATGATCATGTACGCTCCTTTGTGTTCAGGTGAGGCGGTAAGGTTGCGGCCAACTCAGCCACGCTCCGATGGCGGAGCAGATTTGCCTCTATCTATAAGGACACTCAGAACGCATTTGTAAACCGGAAAATAAAATTTTTCAAAAAAGCTGGGAAGCCCTGTCATGAGACAGAGCTTCCCAGCTTTTTGTGCAGCTTTTTCAGTCGCTTTGATACCGCCATTCTGGAGATGCCATAGATCTGACCGATCTCCTCCATTGTCAGCGAGCAAGCCACCCTCCACGGGACGCCTGACATGATCCGAATCGGACAGCACCGTTTCAAACTCACTTTTACTCAGGTGCCTTGTGTCCTGCTTTTCCTGCGCCTGCTGCCGTTTCCGATCCTGCTCAAGGAAGTCTGCGACCTCCTTTGGCACTGATACTTGCTCACCGTTATAGATAATAACGACATAGTCGTTCATTTTGTGTCCTTTCCGCTTTCGACGGAAGGGTACACACCCGCGCTGCCGGTACAGCGCCAAAAACTGTCGACCTTCATGGAACTTCCTGCGTACAGGGTGGTCATAATGCCCTACGGGGTCCATGAATGCCTGAGGTCACACTTACGGTGTGGACCTCACCGGAAAGCCGCGAGATTAGGCTTTCACCTGTTATCAGTATAAAGCGGGCGCGGAAGATTGTCAAGGTAAGGCCTACAGTGCAAAACACAGCAGGGCATTAAAACGACCGACCATGTGATAGAATGCCGTGATCTCAGGAAAGTATATCGAATGTTTTTGGGAGGGCACGACCTGCTTTTGCACATATGCGATTAAAGTAAAAAGAAATATCTATGGTAATCCTTTTTTCTTTAAAATTCCTCGTTGAGGTCTATCAGATGACGCACTGTTTTCTGATGCAACAATCTACATAATATCTACAATCGTCAGGGCAAGCTGTTCAAGTATTGCGCCTATTCTAGGGGCCTATATGCGCAATCGGAGAAATCATTTACTTGATTGTGAGGTGTCAACCCTCCAACGTCCCTTTCAGGGGGGCAGGCCATGCCACCAGCTTACTGGTGGTTATGATTTGCGTAACGGTCAAACAGTTCTCCAGCGACGGTGAACTCCGTATCATTTTTTAGTCTCATAAATGCGACTGTGCCATTGTTATCCGGCAAAACCATAGGGGCAATCTTAACCTCCGCCTTGTCCACACCGTCACCAATAGAGAAGATCGGAGCATCGTCATAGGAACTGCCGACCGACCATGTCTTCAATTCCTCGAGCACATATCCCTTGAGGGAAGCGACAATGTATTCCGCATATTCCATCTTTTTGCCCGCGCCATCAAAGGCCTTAGCATAGACCGGTCCCCAAAACATCTTTCCTGGAAACCTTTGCCAGAATACTTTCGGTGACGTGGTTAAGATACTGCTTATTCAGGAACTTCCTATAAATGAAAATGCAGCGATTACTTATTTCACAATGTGTTCTCTGCCTTGACCGACTGAGCGGGCAGATCTTTGCACGTGGCGGGATGATCCCCTTATCTTACGGAAAAAAATCGCCGTGCGCAAGATGGATCAGTTTGGTATGATCGGTGATTCGAATATGCCCCTGCTTCCGCTCGATGATGCCCTCCTGCGCCATGGCCTGAAAAGCCTTAGTTACAGTTACCCGGCTGATGTGGAGCAGATTGGCAACATCCTGATGACTGAAGCGGATCGGGATCTCATAGCCACTTTCGGTTTCCACCTCGTAAGATTGTGCCATATCAAGAAGAGTCTGCGCGATGCGCTGCAGAGAGTCGGAGGAGGACTGTGAGAGCAAGCGGCCAACCAGAAGGGAATTCTTTTTGCACACAATTTGCAGGACGGCTTGGCTGAGCTGAAAGTCCTGTTCCAACTGGGCGAAAAATGTTGCCGCCGGAATGGCATACACTGAGGAGTCGACAATGGAGATAGCCGTGGCCATGTGAGTTTCCTTCAGCAGACATGACCGCTCGCCGAAGAGGGCACCTTGCTCGGCGATATACAGTTGCTGCTCTACACCGACAGGGGAATAGGTTGTAATGCACACGCGCCCCTCTTTTACAACATACACGGTTGTGGGTGTATCCCCCTGATAGAAGATCGGCTGCTTTTTCCGTAAACGCACAACGGGAGACCCACTGATCAATGCGTGAAGAAGTTCTGGATCAAGACGGAGCCATGAAGAAAAACTAGCTGATTGCATGAGAACCCCTCCACCACTTACAAGTATATAGAATAAGCACTGCACTTAGTGTTTTAATTGTACACGGTTTTCATAACGTTTGCAAGCCTTTGCATTTTTGCAAAAAATCACCAACTGGGGAGGCCGAATAAAAAACATGGTAGGATGGAAGATAACTTACTTCGGTGGGTATTTCCTTATCTCTGCTTGATCTATTTGATGAGATGCAAAACTGAACGAAACTGAAAAAAGCGTTGAAATTTTTTTGGATAAAAAAGCGAGAACTGTATACTGCTTTACAGAAAAAACAAGTCTGACCGGCTACAATATAAATATAAAAACAAGAAGAGAAATGGAGAGCGGAAAAACATACACCGCGATGTTTTGAAGCACCAAAATATCAAAGGAGGATTACCGGTTATGCCTGTCAATTTTGAAGAAATAAGAAAGCGCGAGTGGCCTGTTCTGGAGACCATGACTTTCCTTGACGCCGCGTGCGTCAGTTTCGCGCCCCAACGCTCCGTGCACGCGCTAAAGGAACTGGCTGATTTCTCGGCTCGTCAGGACGAGGCGAATTCCAGCGCACACCACATCGCTATGGACAGCAAGCGCCATAAGGCGTATGATGAGGCATGCAAGTTGCTCAACGCAGATCCCGAAGAGATCGCGCTGGTCGAAAGTACTTCTCACGGTCTGAACATTGCGGCAAACGGCATTGAGCTCCAGAATGGCGACAACATCATCACCACGAACCTCGAGTTTATTCAGGTCGCGCTTCCGTGGTGTGTGATGCGCAAGGAGAAGAATATCGAGATCCGCGTTGCAAAGACAAAGGATACCCGCTTTACCGCAGATGACTTTGCCAAGCTGTGTGATGAGCGTACCAAGATTATTGTCATCTCCACGGTCGAGTGGTGCAACGGTTGGCGCATGGATCTCAAGGAAATTGGCGACTTCTGTAAGTCCAAGGGTATTTTCCTTGTCGTGGATGCGGTGCAGGAGCTTGGCATCAACAAGCTCGACACGAAGACCTTTCATGTTGACATTCTCACAGCCGGCGGCCACAAGTGGCTCAACTCTCCGTTCGGCACCGGCGTGCTGTACATCAACAAGGAAACGCTGCCGAAGCTCAAAAGTGTTTATCACGGGTATCTGAACACGAAGGAACCGCCGGAAGGTTGGGGCGGCTACTGGGAAAACCCTGCGGCCGCTTCCGTCAACGATTGGGAGTTCGACATGACAGCCAGAAAGTTCGAGATCGGTGGTACGTCTAATTATCCCGGCGCCGTTGCATTGGGCGAGACGCTGGAGCTGGTCAACGAGATCGGCATCGAGAATATTCAGAGCCGTGTGGAAGAGCTGAGCGCTTACTGCATGGAGCAGCTTGAAAGTATCGGTGCGACCATTATCACCCATAAGGATCCGGGCCGCCGCGCCGGAATTGTGATTGCTCGCATCTATGAGGATCTGAACACGGAGCGAGCAATCCTGAAGAACCTGCATGCGCAGAATATCTTCATTGCACATCGATTCACCGACTACGTTGGCGGGTATCGCATTTCCTGCCAGTACTTTAATAACCACAAGGATATTGATACGCTGGTTGCAGCACTTAAGGAAGAAATCAAAAAGGTTGGCCGCGCACCTGACTATAAGCGCCCCTGGTAAGCTGGAGGATAATTATGGCAAAGCTTGAGTTAACGTCCAACATTACGTTCCTGTATTTTAAGGATCTGGAAAAGGCCAAGCATTTCTTTTCTGAAACGCTTGGGCTGGAGGTTGCGTATGATCCGGGCTGGGCATGCGTTTACCGCCTGAAGGACAAAGCGTTTCTTGGTGCGGTGGACAATGCACAGGGGTCGATTCAGGTAGATTCGACGTCCAGCGTGCTGGTTAGCCTGACAGTGGCTAATATCCATGAGGTCCATGCAGCGCTTGAGGGTGCTGAAGGTGTGGACGGCCTTTCGCCCATTAAGCAGGTCAAGGAAATGGCACTTGAGTCGTTCTTCTTTACCGGACCCGAGGGTTACCATTTTGAAGTAGAGCAGTTTACTTCCGGCGAACTGCAGAAATTGTTTTGATAATGAGGGAGGAACCGTCATGTATGAAGAAAAACTGAAAGAGCTGGGGCTTGAAGTTCCGCAGATGGCAGCCCCCGTGGCAAACTATGTGCCCTGCGTAGTGGAAAATGGTTGGCTTTATATTTCAGGCCAACTTCCCATGGTGAACGGCCAACTCGCAGCGGCCGGCAAACTTGGCGACGGCCTTGATGTTGAGCAGGGTTACGAGGCGGCGAAGGTTTGCGCACTCAACTGCCTTGGCGCAATCAAACAGGTTCTCGGCTCTCTTGACCGCGTGGAGCGCATTGTGAAGATCAGTGGCTTTGTGAACAGCGCCCCTGACTTTACCGCCCAGCCTAAGGTTGTCAACGGTGCATCCGATCTGCTCGGCCAGGTGTTTGGTGAGACCGGTGTTCATGCCCGCAGTGCGGTTGGTGTGGCCTCTCTTCCGCTCGGCGCCTGTTGCGAGGTGGAACTCATTGCAAAGATCAAGGACTGAGATGGACAGCCCCATCGGCGTTTTGAAGTTTGCTAGCGCGGGCGACCGACTGGTTGGCGATCCCGGCATGGAGGGAACTTTCACATTTCCCGTGTGCTATGGGACGGTTCCGGGAAGCTACCGGGATCTGATCGAAGGTTCGCAGGAGGCGTGCACGCACTTGTGTAAGGCAGCGAGCGGACTGGAAAAGCAGGGGGCCTGCGCCATTGCGGGCGACTGTGGGCTGATGGCCCTTTACCAGGCGGAGCTGGCCTCCAGCGTGTCAGTTCCAGTGGCTGCATCGAGCTTGAGCCTTTTGCCGCTGATCGGGTACATGATCAACAGTGAGAAAAAGATCGGAATCATCACGGGACATTCTCAGCTTTTGGGACAGCGGCACCTGACCGCAGCCGGTGCAGATATGGAGCGGCTTGCGATTCAGGGGATGGAGAGCGAAAGTCATTTTGCTGCTGTTGTGTTGGAAGGCAGGGAGCGTCAGGACTATGAGAAAATGAAACGGGATGTTCATTCGGCCGTAGGAAAGCTGCTGGCGAAAGATCAACAGGTAGGAGCGATTCTGCTTGAGTGCAGTAACCTGACGACCTTTGCGAGAGAAGTTGAAAAACAATTCGCACTGCCCGTATTCGATATCAACCTCGCGATTGAGATGCTGTATCGAAGTCAAAATCATATCAATTATGCAGATAAACAACAATAAGTAGGAGGAAAACATTATGCGCTTTTTGGAGTATGAGACTTGGCGTTTGAAGAAGAACATTGACCCTGCTGCCTATGATAAGATTATCAGTGACTGGTTCAAGTTCCTCAAGGATAACTATGATGAGCTTTTCCCTGAATGGGTCAGCGCGAAGTATTATCGCCAGACTGACCGCGAGGGCAATCCTACGGGCGTTTTTATCATGGTTTTTGAGTACGATTCTCTCGAAGGACATCACGCTTATAAGGAGCGCCGAAAGAACTGGGACGGTCCCTATGAGGCCTATAAGAAGGTCGATCCGTATCAGGAGTTCTTTGATCTTGAAACGGTTACGACCGATTACTGGCAGCCACTGAACACTGAGGAATGGGCTCAGTTTAAGTAAGAATAGATTCCCTCGTAGCCCCCTTAATATCGGAAGCCTGCGATGTAAGCAGAAACATCACGACAAGATATATCCAGACAAATGAAAAGGAGGAGACCTATGAAACGTTTTATTTTGTTCATGCTTGCAGCGGTCATGCTGCTTTTACTGGTTGCCTGCGGTGATAAGAGCAACGACGGTGACACCACTGCGAAAGATACGTTGGTGATCGGCCACTACGGAGATACACCGAACTTTGACACGCACAATAACCTGAATGACAACGGCATGCGTATTAATATGTCGGTCTATGACCCGCTTGTACGTATGGATAATGAGACCTATGAGATCAAGCCCTGCCTTGCAGAATCTTGGACAATTTCCGAGGACGGTAAGGAGTACACCTTTAAGATCAAGTCTGGCGTCAAGTTCTCTGACGGTACGGACATGACGATCGACGATGTGGTGTTCTCCCTCCAGCGCGGTATGGAAATGCCCATGGCAGTGCCCAGCTTTGCCCGTGTTGTCGGTGTGGAAAAGGTCGATGAGGATAATGTTAAGGTTATCCTTGACGGTCCCTATCCCGAATTTCTGTTTGCAATGGCACTGCCCACGGCGGGTATCTTCTCTCAGGCTGCATTTGAATCCATGGGAGAAGAGGCATTTGCCAAGAACCCTGTGACGACGGGCCCATATCATGTTGTTGATTGGAAGGTCGGTGAGAAGGTCACTCTCGAAGCGAACGAGTATTACCACATGGGCGAGGCGCCTATTAAGACGGTCGTTTATCAGGTCATCACGGACGCGAACTCCGCAGTGCTGAGCCTTGAATCCGGCGATATTGATGCTTATGTTGACGTTCAGCAGAGCAGCTTCTCCCGTATTGAGAGCAACGACAAGCTCACACTCCACAAGGGACAGGCATTTGGCATGAACTTCATCCAGCTCAACTGCTCCAAGGCTCCCTTCGACAATATTGATGCCCGTAAGGCCATGGCCTATGCAACGGATAAGGAGTCCATGCTCTACGGTATTCTGGATGGCGACGGTACCATCGTTGACACCTTCGCGACCTCTGAGTACCTCGGCTACACCGACGAGGTGACGAAGTATCCCTATGACCTTGAAAAGGCTAAGGAGTTGTTTGACAAGGCCGGCGTGGACGGTAGTACCGAAATTGAGATCATCCTTTACAATACCAAGGCGTCCAAGTTTGCGCAGGTGCTGCAGAACTCCCTTAAGGAGATCGGCATCAATGCGACCATCAGCCAGATGGAGCGCTCTGCATTTGATGATGCAGCTGTTTCCGGCAGCGGCAATATTGTCGTGGATGGCGGTACGTTTACTGCCCCGACGATCGATGAGGTGCTCTACACTGCGATCCACTCCTCTCAGATGAATGTTCGTAACTACAGCAAGTTCAGCGATGCCAGAGTTGATGAGCTGTTAGATACGGCGCGTGTGACACTTGACGAGAATGAGAGAGCTGCTCTCTATCAGGAGCTTCTCATCCGTCTGAGCGATGAAGTTCCCATGATCCCGACAATTTGGAATACCAAAAATATTGCTACTAACAAGAATCTTAATGGTGTGTCCGCTAACCCCTGGTCGTTCTACAACCTGTACGAATTCAGCTGGAGTTAAAGTTTTTGGGGCGATGGCACCTTCAAGTGCCATCGCCCCAACTTTTAAAGCGGGATATATTCTTGGCGTCCCAAAAGGGTAAGCCAGAGAAAGGATGCTTCTATGTACAAATATATCCTCAAACGTCTTGCTCTGATGATCCCGGTTATCATCGGTGTATCGTTCATTATTTTCTCGATCATGAGTTTTATGCCGGGCAATCCCGCACGACTGATTCTGGGTGAAAAAGCAACGCCGGAAGCGATCGAACAGATTAATGAAGAACTGGGCGTGAACGACCCGTTTCTCGTTCGTTATGCAAATTACGTCAAAGATGCTCTGCGCGGTGATTTTGGCACTTCTTACTCAACGAAGCAACCGGTCGTTAATGAGATCAAGGCACGCTTTCCCACTACGTTGAAGCTTGCACTGCTGAGCGTTCTGATCGCGACTCTGATCGGCCTTCCGCTTGGCATCCTGTCGGCGGTCAAACAGTATTCATGGATAGACAATCTGACAACGGTGCTTGGCTTGGGATTTATTTCCATCCCGCCATTTTGGCTGGGCTTGATGCTGATTATATTTTTCTCAGCAAGGTTGGGATGGCTGCCGTCTTACGGTTCGGATTCGTTTGCCTGCTTTATCCTGAACGACCCCACTCAATTCGAACAAGTCGATGAGACTTGCGAATTTGGTGGGGCTGTTTTATACTCTGAAAGCCTTGGCATAACAGCGTTTTTTGAAAATGATGTGCCAAGTAAATATGAGACACAAAAACTCAAACAGCTTCAATTTGGCATAGAAAACGAAAAAATCAGGCAGTTCGAACACGAATGTCTCATTCGGCTTTTTCAATGGAGTTTTCTTCCACCTGGCAAGGCGTTAGATTTTTCAGTGTGCGATGAGGCCTTTGGGTGTTATAAGACTCAATATAGGAAGCGACACTTGCTTGAAATTTGCCAGAACGCATCTTTTCTGTCAACACCCGACAGAACAACACCTGAAATCTTCGGATTTCTGGTGTTTTCTTTTGATTTATGCAACTTTTTGAACGAATACGGTTTTGCGGATTTTCGTTGACCACATAAAATACCACAGACAGAATGAAGCGGAGTTCCCGACATGGCATCGGGAACTCCGCGTTTCTTCTTCACGTGATTCAAGCCGGGACTTGGGGCTGCTACCGCTGGGCGGCAATTTCTGCTTTCATTTGGGCGATCAGATCTGCCAGTTTCTGTTCGCATTCTTTCTCGCTGTGGGCATAGACATTTCGGGCGAGGCGGGCACCGTTAGGAAGTTTGGGAGAATACCGTCCTTCCCACAGCTTTTCGTTGATCTGGCTGACGCAGCCGGTGCCGGGTTTACGGCGCTGACCTTTGTAGGGCCGGAAGGTGGATGGAGCCGGTTTCCTTGGCACTGTGTCTATATCCTGGCTGATTTCTGATTTGGCGATCCCTCGGTCGATTTTTGCCGCTGCGGTTTTGCGCATCTCATCTGTGACATGAGCGTAAACATTCAGAGTTGTTGCGGTGGAGACATGACCGATAATGGAGGATAGCGTCTTGATGTCCATGCCGTTCTCCAGCGCCAGTGTCGCAAAGGTGTGGCGCAGATCATGGAATCTGACACGCTTGCAGCCGGCCCGTTCCAGTATGGCGGTCAGCCGCTTGCGGACAGCGGCGGGATCTCTGGGCGAATCATTGCTCAGCGGGGAGGGGAACATCCATGTAGAGTTCATTTCGATTTTGTAGTTGTTCAGCACCATCAGAACAGGGGGCGGGAGGATGACGCTCCGGTTGGACGCCCTTGTTTTCAGCTCGGACACTGCCAATTCCCCATTGACCCGGTGTACCTGCCGCTTTACCTGAAGCTCTCCGGTGTTGAAGTTTAGATCGTCCCATTGGAGGGCGCAGATCTCACCACGGCGCAGGCCGGTGGACAGTTCCAGCAGGAGCAGTTCGAAGCAGCCGTCCTCTTTGGACTGGATGAGCAGCCTCTGGATCTCTTCCGGGGAGAGAACCTGCATTTCTCTGGCTTTTGCAGAGGGGAGGCGGCAGAAGTCGGAGGGATTTTTGGGGATGATTTTCTCAGAGACTGCCTTGTCCAGCGCCGCGTGGAAGGTGGTGTGGATGCCGCGGACAGTTTGGTCGGAAAGTCCCTCGCCGTACTGTTCCTGCCGGAGCAGACGGCCATTTTGTTTGAGCCCGGTGTAGAACTGCTGGATGTCGCCGGTGGTGAGTTTGTTCAGCGGAATAGGGCCCAAGTTCGGGATGATGTGTTGATAGATCCGCCGTTCATAGGACATCTGGGTGTTGGGACGAAGATTTGGCTTTTTGTAGGTCTGATACCAGAAGTCCAGCCATTGGGCGGCTGTCATGATCTGCCGGGACGGTTGCGGCTCAGATCCTCTTTGCGCGGCAATCAAGCTTTTGAGTTTTTTCTCACATTCGGTCTTTGTTTTTGCCAGCACATTTTTAGTTTTGGGAAGGCCGTTGTCATCATAGCCGACGACAATGCGGCCCTCCCAGCGGCCATCACTTCTCAGACGGACGGTGCCGCTGCCGTGTTTCCTCTGCTTTGCCAAGGATTCATCTCCTCTCCAAGGTAGTCGGTCAGGAAACCGCCCACGATCTCAGCGGCACGCTTCTGCATATCTCCGGTGGTGTGCGTATAGGTATCCAGTGTGAAGCTGGCCTTCGTGTGGCCCAGGATGCCAGCCAGCGTTTTGGCATCCACACCGGAGGACAGGGCATGCGTGGCGAAGGTATGCCGCAGATCGTGGAAGCGGATGTCCGGCAGTCCCGCCTCAGTCAGCAAGGTTTTAAGCTGCTGATAGGCTCGACCGGGATTTATCGGCAGTTCTGGGCGGAACGGGTCATAGAAGATCCATGGGGAGCAGTTTTGGCTCTGTCGTTTGCGGAGGATCTCTGCTGTACTGGGCGGCAGGACGATCTTCCGTGTTCCCGCATAAGTCTTGGTATCGCCTGTGGTGAGCGGCTTGCCTTTTTCTTTGTGGAGGGTGTGCTGCACATGGAGCATTCCCTGTTTTGCGTCAAAGTCCTGCCACCTCAGCCCACAGATCTCGCCCCGCCGCAGACCTGTGGTAACTGCGGTATAGAAGAAATCATGCCAGAATTCATCCTTTTCGATGGCCGTCATGAAAGTGTCCAACTGTGCTTCGGTCAAGACTTTCATGGGAGCGCCAATAAATTTGGGCGGGTCAACTTCTGCGGCGGGATTGCTTGGGATCAGATTCTGCTCCATTGCCGTTTTCAGGGCGTGATGCAGTGTGGTGTGGATGCCGTGGACTGTTCTGGCGGAAAGGCCGGGGGATTGTCCATCTCTGGGATGTACCCGTCCGGTTTCCTGTAAGGAGCGGTAGAGCGACCGCAGGTCGGCGGCAGTGATTTTTGAGAGAGCTTTGTTTCCGAGATAGGGCTTGACATGGAGTTCCAGAGAGCGGCGATAGCCGTTCAGAGTGGTGGGACGAAGCACAGCGGCCATGTACTCGTCCAGCCATTTGTCCAGCCAGACGGAGAGGGACATATTGCTTTCTTCGGTCAGGTCTACGCCTTTATAGGCTTCGGTGAGCTGCCGCAGTTTGGCGGACAGTTCCTTTTGCGTGGGCGCGGAGATGTACCGGATGGAGTCACCGTTGCTTTTGTGCCCCACCACGATACGGCCCTCCCAGCGGCCATCCTCCCGCTTGCGCACCATGCCGTCACCAGACGGTCTTCGTTTCGCCATTTAGTCCTCCTGTTCCGCCGGATGGCAGATGCGTTCTTCTTCCTCCCGTTCGAAGGAGTAGAGCCCGTCTGCCTCCAGCTCTTTCGCCATGCCCCACGCCAGCTTGAAGCCCGCCGTGAAACTCATCAGCGTGGCTTCAACCAGCAACGCGTTCTGCGCGTCCAACAGCCGCAGCAGCTTTCTGCGCACCACAGCGTCCATGTCCCGCCGCAGTTCCTCTCGAGCGTATTCGACCTGTGCGTCCAATTCACTGTGTTCCTGACGGTCGAAGTGCTTTTGCAGGGCTTTCATGTAGTCGTACATTGCGGCACCTCCTTTTGGTAGCCACAACACATACCACAACTCCGCGCACAAAGCTACTGTTTTCCAAAATGTTTCTTTGACTATTGCGGCGCAAAAACTGAACACCTCGACTCGCTTTACATATGGAATTTCATTGAAAATCCCTGCTGCTGTTCCAACTCATGATCGTCCGGCTTGTGACCGAGGGCGACGCGCTTTTGCCGCATCTGCGCCAGCCGCTTGCGGTCGATTTGGACACCGTTGGCAGCGGGAGCCGGGGCGTTGTCCCGAAAGATATTGCCCATGTGGTAGAGCAGCCGGGTGGCTGACAGCAGGACGGAGGGCGGCTCCTGTTCGCCACGCTCCATGCGTTCCATGAAAAATTCCGCGTAGGCGTGACCGTTATCCCGCGCCGCCGCGAACCATTCGTAGGCGGCGTCCATGTCTTTGGGAATACCCTCGCCCATGAGGGTCAGCTTTCCCAAGAGATACTGTGCGTAGGCGTTTCCATTGTTCGCGGCCTGCCGCAGATATTCCGCCGCAGTCGAAGTGTCTTTTGACACATTTTTGCCGCTGAGATATTCCTTACCCAACCGGTAGGCGGCGAAATCGTTGCCGTTGTCCGCCGAGCGTTTCAGCCAATAGATGCCCTTGGCAGAATCGTGAATGTCGGTATCGTCGGAGAGATGCAGCTTGCCCAACGCATATTGCGCCGCATCCAAGTCCTGCTCGGCAGCACGCTCTAATAGCTTTTGTGCTTTGACCGTGTCGGGGATCAGTAACCCGCCGTCACGGTACGCCGTGCCGATGATGTATTGGGCGTAGGCGTCACCGTCCTCCGCAAGCTGCTCCAACTGCTCCGCCGCTTCGTCCCGTTCCTCCAGAGGGAAACGATCATCATTCGCCGCGCTTTGCAGATCCTGACACTCGTAGCTCATGGCGTAGGCACTGATTTGCTCGCCGTCATCCTGCATTTCCTCGTCCTCGAAGGAAAATCCATTCATGCGGATATGCTCCGCCTCACGGATGACGGCGTTCTTGATCTGGCGGAATTCCTTTTGCTGAGACAGCGGTGGGCGCAGCCGTTTCTCCCTCTCGGAATAGTAATCCTCCACCTGGCATTGCAGCTCCCACCACGTTTGGTAGCACGCATCCACAGTGGACAGCCGCGCCATTTGGTCGACGATCTCATCCACCAGCTTTTTCATCGGTTTCGGCAGATAGCCATAGGTTTTCTTGCCCGGTACGGTGCTGAGTTGTTTGGAGAGTTTCCAGATCATCTGCTCCGCCTCCGGGTGGATGCAGGTCATTTCCCGCATCGCCTTCGCCAATTCCAGCATGGCTTTTCTCACTTCCGCCACCAGTTCGTCTCGCGATTTGCTTTTCTGTTCGTAGACGTGCAGCAGCTCCTGACGGAAGATCTGATTGGTGAGCGTGGACTTGATTTGGCGGATCCCGTCTTTGGACAGATACGCCTGATTCGGATTCACCGACCACGCCATCATCTGTGCTCTGCATATTGAGCATCCAGGACTGGTTGGCTACCGATGAGTCTCTCCGTCTGCCTGATGCTGATGCCGAGCGTATCAATATCCCGGCTAACCCTAAGCATTACTGGCGTTACCGCATGCACCTCAACATAGAGGATCTGGCTGCTGACAAGCGTTTCGTGCAGAATATCACAGAGATGATTTCGCAGTCTGGAAGAGTCTAACTAACATGATTATATATACAGTGCAAACGTTTGCACACTCATTTGCAGAGAAATACCCTCCCAATATGTGGAGGGTATTTTTGTTTTTTGTATCTTTGCAAACGAATAAGTTGCATTCGCAAAGTAAAGCAATCTTCACTAGCGTATAAACTAACAAATAGACGATAATAACAACAATAGCACAGTATGAAGAAACTGAATGTATTAGTGATGGGTCTCTTGCTTCCTATGTTGGCAGCGGCCCAGACCGTAAAGTCACCTGACGGCAATGTCGCGGTAACTTTCTCTTTGACCGAAAAGGGACAGCCTACCTATGAGATGAGCTATAAGGGAAAGACTGTATGTAAGCCATCCCACTTAGGATTGGAGATGGCTAAGGATAAACATGCCTCTAAGGGTATGGAGGAAACCAGCCTGATGGATGGTTTTACTGAAACCGGCAGCAAGACATCGACTTTCGATGAAACCTGGAAGCCGGTATGGGGCGAGACCGCTACCATCCGCAACCATTACAACGAGATGGAGGTAAACCTGAACCAGGCTGCTTCTAAGCGTAACATCACCATCCGTTTCCGTGTATATGATTATGGTATGGGCTTGCGCTATGAGTTTCCACAGCAGGAAAGTCTGAATTATTTTGTCATCCAGGAGGAGCATACCCAGTTTGCCATGGCAGGCGATCATACTGCTTACTGGATTCCTGGTGATTATGATACACAGGAGTATGATTACAACATTACTCCATTGACAGGCATTCGCCCAATTATTGCGAAAAACCGTGAAGCTTACAAGAGTAATTCGTCTACCACCGTCTTCTCTGATACCGGTGTTCAGACCTCTCTCCAGATGAAGACCAAGGACGGACTCTACATCAACATCCATGAGGCAGCCTGCCTGGATTATCCTACCATGCACCTCAATCTGGACGAGAAAACATTGACTTTCGAGTCTTGGCTTACTCCTGATGCCGTGGGCAGAAAGGGATTTATCCAGACTCCATTCAATACCCCTTGGCGTACCGTGATGGTAAGTGATGATGCACGTGATATGCTTTCATGCAAGTTGACATTGAACCTTAACGAGCCTTGCAAGATTAAGGATACATCCTGGATTCATCCTACCAAGTACTGCGGTGTATGGTGGAACATGATTGTGGGTACCAAGACCTGGAGCTATACCAACGATCTGCCATCTGTGCGTCTCGGCGTTACTGATTACAGCAAGTGCAAGCCTAACGGTACTCATGGTGCAACCAACGAGGAAGTGAAGCGCTACATCGACTTTGCAGCCAAGAACGGTTTGCAGGAAGTATTGGTAGAAGGCTGGAATGAAGGTTGGGAAGACTGGTTCGGTCACCAAAAGCTCGATGTCTTCGACTTCGTG
>OGLV01000364.1_pt1 | contig 16826 bp, 14 predicted proteins | sample 1572851 | NCBI WGS metagenome assembly OGLV01 (sample SAMEA2582005, study PRJEB24529) | metagenome | biome: Human gut stool | place: China | collected 2011
GTACCATGACTATGGGGCAGAGGCCCGCACCCTGCCCGACAGACGCGCGCCCGGTAAGCGCACCCTCAAGAACTACCTCCAGACCGCGATGAACCCTGTCGGCACCGCGCTGTACGTTTACGGCGGCAGCTGGGACTGGCAGGATGTGAACTCTTCCAACCAGGCGCTGACCATTGGCCTGCCCCAGAGCTGGATCGACTTCTTCCAGCAGCAGGACGCCAACTACACCTACAAGAACAGTGCCGACCCCGCGCACAGCTACTATCCGCATAACAGCTGGAACCAGTACTACTACGCCGGTGTGGACTGCTCCGCCTATATTGGCTGGACCGTCTACAACGTGATGCACACTAAGAGCACCACCAACGACCTGAGCGACGGCTACGTGATGAGCGCCGTCAAGATGGCCAAGACCTTTGCTGACAAGGGCTGGGGCACCTGGACGCGCGATATCAAGTCCTTCAAGCCCGGCGACATCTTCAGCATGAGCGGCCACGTGTGGACCGTCCTCGGCGTCTGCGACGACGGCTCCATCGTCTTCCTGCACTCCACGCCTTCCGACAGCAAGGCCGGTCAGGGCGGCGGCGGCGTTCAGCTCAGCGCCCTCAACCCCAACAGTGACAACGACAAGAACTGCGAGGCCTACAAGCTCGTCACCAAGTACATGACCAAGTACTACCCCGAGTGGAGCACCCGCTATGACGCCGTGCTGAGAAGCTATGACTCCTACGCCACCCCCGCTTCCAGTAGCGAGTACAGCAAGACCTGGTCCGGCAACTTCAGCTGGAACCTCGACGGCACCGGTCTGACCGACCCCGACGGTTACGCTGATATGAGCGCCGCCGAGATCCTTGCAGACCTCTTCGGCGACGCCGAGACGCAGCCCAGCCAGAAGGGCTTCAACGATGTCAAGCCCGGCGACTACTTCTATGACGCCGTCAACTGGGCCGTCGAGAAGGGCATCACCACCGGCACCAGCGCCACGACCTTCTCCCCCAACGCATCCTGCACCCGCGCTCAGATCGTGACCTTCCTGTGGCGCGCCAGCGGCAGCCCGGAGCCGAAGACTGCCAGCAATCCCTTCACCGACGTTGCAGCCAACGCTTACTGCTGCAAGGCTGTTCTGTGGGCTGTTGAAAACGGCATCACTACCGGTACCAGTGCCACGACCTTCTCCCCCAACGCTCCCTGCACCCGCGCTCAGGGTGTGACTTTCCTGTGGCGCGCCAACGGCAGCAAGGCCGCCTCCGCCGCTGCCTCCTTTACCGATGTTGCATCTGACGCCTACTATGCTCCGGCAGTTGCCTGGGCGGCAGAGCAGAACGTCACCGGCGGTGTCGGCAACGGTCTCTTCTCCCCCGACACCACCTGCACCCGTGCTCAGATCGTGAGCATGCTGTATCGCCTTCGGTAAATAATTATCTTTAATAGGCGCTGAGTCATCCCCTCCTATAGCCTGAACGCCGCGGGCAATTGCCGTGGCGTTCAGGCTATCTTATTCTCAAAATTCAGAAAGGACAGTGCGTTTTATGAAATTTTCCAGCAAGGTAGAAAAATGCGGCCTGTCTCCAATGCGCAAGTTCCACCCGTACGCGGTGGCAGCCAAGGCACGCGGCGTCAACGTCTATCACCTCAACATCGGTCAGCCCGACGTGCAGACCCCTCCCGCGTTCTTCGAAGCAGTTCGCCATTTCGAGCAGCCGGTGCTCGCCTACGCACCTTCTCCGGGCATCCCTGAGCTGATCGACGCGATCCAGAACTATTACGACAAGCTCGACATGCACTTTGACAAAAGTGAGATCTACGTCACCGCCGGCGGCAGCGAGGCGCTTCAGATCGCGCTCCAGTGCATTCTTGACGACGGCGACGAAATTCTCATTCCTGAGCCGTTCTACCCCAACTACAACACGATGACCCGCACCTGCGGTGCATCGATTCGCCCGATCCCGACCTGCCCGGAGGAGGGGTATCGCTACGCTGACCGCGAGAAGATCGAATCTCTCATCAACGAGCACACGCGCGCCATCATGGTCACGAACCCCGGCAACCCCACCGGCGTGGTGCTGAGTCAGGACGAGATGGAGATGCTCGTCGACCTCGCTCAGAAGCACGACCTCTTCCTCATCGGCGACGAGGCCTACCGCGAGTTCGTCTACGGCGGGGAGAAGCTCCAGTCGTTCGGTGAATTTGCCGACCGTGCGGCAGACAATATCATCGTCATCGACACCGTATCTAAGCGCTTTTCCGCCTGCGGCGCGCGCATCGGCTGCCTGATCTCCAAGAACAGGGAACTGATGAACCACGCGATGAAGTACTGTCAGGCGAGATTGTCGGTCGCGACGCTCGATCAGGTTGCCTCCGCCGCGCTCTACGCCGTCGGCCCCGAGTACTTCGCCGCCGTGCGCGAGGAGTATAAAAAGCGCCGCGATACGCTCTGCCGCAAGCTGCGCGAGATCCCCGGCGTCGTGTTCGATGTGCCGGGCGGCGCGTTCTATGTGATGGCGGCGCTGCCGGTGGACGACGCCGACAAGTTCCAGCAGTGGCTGCTCGAGGAGTTTGACGACGCGGGCGAGACGGTGATGTTCGCACCCGGCGCGTCGATGTATGCAACGCCCGGCAAGGGCAAAAACGAGGTCCGCATGGCTTACGTCATCGAAAGCCACAAGATCGAGCGGGCCATGGACATTCTCAAAAAGGCCATTGAGGAATACAATCGGATTAGAGCGTGAGACAAAAGCAAATTAGAAGTTAACCATTTTCCATGATGCTATTGCCGACCGAATGAAGTCAGCCGGCAATAGCGGTATGGACGCACGGATTTATTGCGAAAAAACAAATCCGCCTCTGTATCACACAGGGGCGGATTTGCTTATTGGTCATACGGTACTCGAAAATCGTCCGGATATTTCTTGAACTTGCTGCCCGGTGTTGTAGTTGTTCATGTGATGAACCTTCTTTTTCCGTATGCAGCGAACATCTATGCGCATGTGATGGAGAACGCCGATCGGAAAAACGCTGACATTTTAGCTGACGTGTTTTTAAAAAAGGCTTGAATTTTCAAAGCGAGTTGAACTAAAGTTGAATTATTTCTTCTCGTCACAGATAGAATATCTTGTTAAAGTTGCAAAAACATCCGATTTCTTTACGAAAATAGCTGTTTTTCTGGTTGTGGAGGCAGGACTCGAACCTACGGCCTCCGGGTTATGAGAGCGCCGAGCGGCCGCTCAATCGATAGCAAGAGCCTCCTGGACAAAGCAGGAGGCTCTTACTATTGTGTGGAGTATTCAGGAGAGATCGCTCTGAAAAGCGTTTTATGCGCCGTAGCCGAGCATCACGCGCGGCAGCCAAAGCGCCACATCAGGGAAGAGCGTCAGAATCGCCAGCATCGGTAGCCAGACAAACAGGATCAGCGAATATGTGGACGGCAGCATCTTCGTCAGCGAAGACTTACCGACGCGGGCTCCCATGAAGAGGACTGACGCGCACGGCGGCGTGATGCAGCCAAGGCCGAGGTTCACGATCATGATCGCCGCAAAGTGAACGGGGTCAATACCGAAGTTGGCAAGCACCGGCGTCAGAATCGGTGCGCAGATGTACATGGCGCTGGAGTCATCCAGGAACATACCAAAGAGGATGAGCAGGATGTTCACACACAGAAGGATCACGTAGCGGTTGCCGCCCATAGCGTTGAGCAGGGCCTCGACCACACCGTTGAGGTTCTCGACCATGAAGATACGGCTGACCATGGAAACGCAGAACACCATGAAGCCGCACACGCCGGCCGTGCAGCAAGTCTTGACGAAGATCTGCACACAATCCTTGAAATTGATTTTCTTGTAAACGAAAAGGCCGACAAACGCCGCATAGAACACGGACACAGCCGCCGCCTCAGAGGGCGTGCAGATGCCGCCATAAATCGCGCCAAGTACAAAGATGGGGAAGAACAGTGCCGGCAGGGACTTCCACGTCACCTTGGCTGCATGGCTCAGGCATTTACCCTTGGCCACGGCGGGCTCAATGATGATATTGGGGTCCTTCTTGAACTTGAAGTAGCTCCAAACGCAGAAAGCAATCATCATCACGATGCCGGGGATCATCGTGGCGAGGAAGCAGGCCAGCAGCGGTTGGTTGGTCAGCCAGCAGAACACGAGCATCATGCCGCTGGGTGGGATAAACGAGCCAAGCATACAGGTGGATGCCAGCAGCGACGAAGATATCGCCGTGTCGTAGCCCGCCTTGTTCATTCCGGGGATCATCAGCTCGCCGATGACGGTTTCAGCCGCAAAGGAGAAGCCAGAGATCGCGCCGAAAATACCGCAGCAGACGGACATCATCATTGCAAGGCCACCCTTGACGCGGCCGAGCAGCAGATTGACGAAGTTTACCAGGTCCCCCTCGTTCTATAAATCCGCCCGCTATGATAAATAGTGGAAATGCCACCATCGTCATAAATACAGTTATGTGGCCTCCTTCGACGAGATTAAGGAGAACGACTTCAACTTGAATATCCCCCGGTATATGGATACCTTTGAGGAAGAAGAAATTGTGGATATTGCTGAAGTTCAGCGAAATATTGCCAGTATCAAGGTAGAACTGGCCCAAGTACAGGCGCAGATGAAGAGGTATCTGGAGGAACTGGGGCTATGAGTGATGAACTTGCGAATACTGGGAAAATCCTGATTTATCAGAACGAAAAGGGCGATACCAAAATTGATGTCTATTTTGAGGAAGATACAATTTGGATGACGCAAAAAGCAATGTGTGAGCTTTACCAAGTAGCTAAGTCTTCTGTCAGTGAGCACATAAGTAATATTTTTAAAGACGGCGAATTAGAGCCGGAAGCAACTGTTCGGAAATTCCGAACAGTTCAGATTGAAGGCACCCGGCAAGTAACCAGAGAGCGAGACTACTATAATCTAGACATGATTCTGGCAGTTGGTTACCGGGTGCGTAGCAATGTGGGTATACACGCACATGAAAGCGATCTTACACAAGGCGGGACTGCCGGACATCCGCTTTCACGATCTGCGGCACACCTTCGCCACACATGCTATCGCCAGCGGTGTGGACGCCAAAACCCTGTCTGGGATTCTGGGGCATACCAACGCCAGCTTCACGCTGGACACCTACACCCACGTCACACCGGATATGCAAAAAGCCGCCAGCGGCATCGTTGGCGGCTTCATGGAAGATCTGCTCGGAAAGGGGCTGAGACCTTGGCAAAGAAACGGAAAAGCGGAGCCGGCACCGTAAGACAGCGCGGTGACGGCCGGTGGGAGGGCCGCGTTGTCATCGGCTATGATGACAATGGCCTTCCCAAGACGAAGAATGTCCTCGCCAAAACAAAGCGGGAATGTCAGGAGAAGCTACGGCAGCTCACCGAAAGCATGGTGGGGCGAAATGACCGAAAGGTCAAACCGGATATGCTGTTCGGGGACTGGCTGTGCTATCTTGTTATTACAACACCAGACAAGTGCAGCGCAATTTAGGGGTGAGTTTCCCCTTAAAAAGCACAGACTATCTCTTGCCGCATAAAAAGCGGCCAGCAGTTTACTCTGCTGGCCGGGAAAACTTTATATTTTTCACTGTCCTCTTGACGGGTAGCAGTTCAACTGAACCGCTGCGCTTATTTTGGTATTCAGAAATTGCGCTGCATGAAGCGCCGCAGCATCGCCGCGACCTGCGCGCGGGTGGCGTTGCCGGTGGGCTCCAGCTTATCGCCGGTCCCCTGCATCAGCCCCTCGCCGACGGCCCAGTTGAGCGCCGAGACAGCGTAGGCGCTGATGGCGGCCTGATCCTGAAAGCTGGAGAGGTTTTCGCGCAGTGTCACGGCATCCATGCCGCGATAGGCCGCGAAGCGGAACAAGATGGCCGCCAGCTGCTCACGCGTAATCGCCCGGTCAGGTGCGAAGGTGGACGCGTCGAAGCCAGTGACAATACCGTTTTCGGAGGCCCATGCAATCGCCTGCTCATAGTAACTGCCGCGGCGCACATCAGCAAACGGGCAGCCATGCTTGGCCGCGGGCTCGTTTTCCATGCGCCAGAGGATGGTGACGATCATGCCGCGTGTGGTGGACAGATTCGGGCCAAATGTCGTGGCCGTCAGGCCGGTCATCAGCCCCGTGTCATAGACATACGCAACATCGTCATAGTACCAGCTGCCGGACGGAACATCTGCAAACGGCAGGCCGCTGCCGCTGAAGCGGACATAAACGTTTGCCGTACCGCTTGGCATGGTGAAGGAATACGTGCCGTCGCGATTTTCGGTGAGCTTGAGGCGCTCGCCGTCCTCGTCCGTGACCGTGATGCGCTGCACAGTGGCGTTCCGACCGGGCGTGACAGTGATCTTGACCTTGGCGCCCGCGCTGGCATAGGACTTGTCGACCTTGGCGACGCCGTCGCCGCTGTTCGAAATCTTCACAGGGAAGCTGGGCTTGGCGGGCTCGCCGCCGGACGAGCGCTGCTGCACCTTCACGGTTGTGAAATCCGTCTTCGGCGCAATCGTCTGGCTTTCGTCATAGGCAGCGATAAAGGTATAGGTCTGCGTCTTGTTGGGAAGCGTGACAGAGTACGTTCCGTCGCCGTTGTCCGTCAGGGTGACGGGATTGCCGGCCTCGTCCGTGCCGGAGACCGTCACACCCGCGCCATCCGGCAGATTGCCGCGTTCAAGCGTCAGCGTGACCTTGCCGCCGCCCGAGAGTGTGTCGTGGTCGGCAGTCAAAATGAACGTCGGCGCGGTGCGGTTCTTTGCCACAAGGTTGATGGCCAGTGTAACCGGCTCATAGTTCTGCGAGGTATACTGGACGGTGATGGTGCCAACCTTTCCCTCTTTTGTCGTCTCGTTTTTGAGAATCGGAATCGAGACGCCCTGCTTGCCGCCTACCATTTTCAGCGTTGCGCCGGAGCTATAGTACCCGTCGGCCGAGACGACCGGCGTGCCATAGGCCGCCGCGTCATTGCCGAAGCGCAGCCCCTCTGCCAGCGCCGGCAGCGCCGGGAACGCAGCCTCGTAGGTAGCGGCCCAGCCGTTGTAGATCGTGAGTGTCACGGGCGCGGGGTCTGTCAGCTTGTCCTGCTTGACGGTGATTTCGGCCGTTCCGGAAGCTTCCGCGTAGGTGTAATTGTCCGGGGTAAACTTCCAGCCAAGATCTGCGTGCCTACCGGCGTCCAGAATTGCGTCCGGCGTCTGCCAGACGAAGGTTCCTTGAAGCTTTGGTGGGATTGTCTCGCCAGAAAGCGTGATGCTGCCAAGCTTCTCGCCGTAAGTAAGCTCGGATTTGCTCGGTGTGGCGGTAGCTGTGACGGCTAGGCGATCCTTTGTTACCACGCGAACACGAATTGTAACATCTGAATAATTCTTACAAGTTACAGTGATGGTAAATTGGGCAGCCTCTGTACCCGGAGCCATAAACACAGCCTTCACAGGAATCTTCAGATAGTGCTCTTCCAAGACAACATGGTTTGCGTCAATTAACTTGTCTACCTTAATGTCCTTTTCTGTAATCTGATAGCCTTTAATGCCCGGATTCTGAAGGTTATTCAAGCACGCATCCAGATCAACCGTGTACGTATGCGCAACGCCGGAGTATATTTCGACTGTTTTCGGCTTCTCTATATGGGACGTATCCTGCGTAATCGTGCCGGCCGCCTGGAACGTTTTCTCCATGATCGGATACTTGTTCGCGTCATAGTCGAAGCAGTAGTTGGGGTTCGTCAGCGTGACCTTGACCGTTACTTTCTTACCTCCTCCGGCGTTCGCGTCCTCGAATTCTGCCGAAATAGTGTAATCCGTGTTTGCCGCCAGTCCGCTGTTTCCGATGCTGCTGGCTGCAACGGTTGCGTTTGCCGAACCGTCGTAGGCGCGCGTCTGAATGGTGGCCGAAAGGGCCGCGCTGGACAGATCAATCCGCTGAACGGTCAACTGCACGGTGTTCGACGAAAGCGTATAATCTTCGCACGTAACCTGGCAGAGATACTGATAGGTTCCAACCGCTTCGTTCACTGTCAGCGTCGCGTTGATTTTGCCTTCAATCTCGGTTTTCGTCCCGTCACTTGCGACCGTATACCACTGGTAGCTCAAAGTCTTACTGGAGTCGTCTCTGGTGACCGTCGCTATGAACGTCACAGGTTTGCCGTAATCGACTGTCCAGATGGTCGGTGTGACAGCGACGGAATCAAACGGCGGCTTCTCTACCGATTTCGGTGCATTTGTGCTCGTCACATCGAAGCTCTTTCCGGTGATAGAAGTCTTCGACTCCCACGTCGACTGATGCTTAAAGGCGCGGTTTGTCGCAAGCAGTTTGCCGTAGTTTGCGTAGGTCGAGTCCGTTACGTCGATGGCGTAGTATTTGCCGCCGTTGAGCGTGAGCTTGCCGTCGCCTGTGACTTTCAGACGGCCGAACGTGCCGTCACCGATTGAGACCGTACCGCCGCCGAATACGAGCGCATACGGGCCGGAACAAGTCACCTTGAAACTTCCGCCCGCAATACTGAAATTTCCTTTTTTAACTGTCGTATCTCTGATTATGGTTACATCTTTTAGCAAGTACACGCAGGAACCATCTTTTTCCTCCGCCAGGGCCAACATCTTGTCAAAATAACCATAACTTCGCTGGCCGTCCACCGACAAATACGCTTCGGCTTTCTCTCCGCACGCGCATGTTCCGCTGTTGCTAAAATCGTGCTTGTGCTTTCTAATCGTAATATATGTGTCTTCGCCTGCTTTGAGTTCTGCCTGATTTTTCGCGTTTGGCTGATAATCTTCGCCAATATAAAACACATCTAAGGTATTATTGCTAAGTTTCCCAAGCGTTGCCCCTTTTGTAATAATATGCTTATAATTTCCATTGGTTAGCATTCCACTGCCGTAAGGTTCGAATGTGAGCTTTCCGTCAAAATACGCACTCTTACTTCCGACAGCCAGCAATGCATGATCATCTACAGTAACATCTCCTACAGTAACATCTCCTTGAAATTTACCGCTGAACACCTCCAACTCTCCGCCATAGGTAACCATTGCGTGATCATAGGTTCCGCCGTTGACGTTCACTTTTCCGCCGTTTATATACAAACTTCCAAAATTAGACTTCTTGTCGCCGGCAATGTCTGCATACCCTCTCACTGGCCCTGTGCTCGAGGGGTGTCCATGCACCATAATACTTGGCGCGTTTACACCTTTGGTTTTTGCGCCTTTATTTTGAATTGTTCCGTCGCGAACGTTCAGATAACCGCCAGCCTCCACTTCAATGACGCCCTTAACAGAGTTATAGTTGGATGTGTTCCCGATCACCGTTCCGTTTGAAAGATTCAGCTTCCAGTAGTCCCATTGAACGCGGAACGCCACATCTTTGCTCGTAAGCGTTTTTTCGTTCAAATCCATGTAAAGTGTTTTTCCATCAAGATCATTCGGGTACAGGTATTCAATCGTTCCAACCTGCGCGTCCTGGAATACGGTAAACCAGCAATCTTGGGATTTTAGCATCTTCCAGGCTGCGTTCATCGCAAGGTCAAAGGTTTCATAATAGGTTCTCTGACCGACAAGCGCACTAGGAGACACGCTGGCCGCCATCTGCGATTTGCATTTACGGCAGTAACCAGTTTTCTGGTCAACATCAAGGTAGTTGTGCGCGCAAGTCTTGAATTTCTTTTCAAGTTTCTTTATAACATAAAAGTCACCGTATTTAATCTGCGCACGAATGGTGCATTCAGACACTTTTGGGGTATAAGCAGTCGTAAACGTTTGATTGGCATCAAGATTAAATGTTCCGATCCGCTCACTATTCGTCGTACCAGAACTCGCAGAAGTATCAACATAATAATCGCAAGTAGCTCCACTACCGTCCGCGAGACCGTTCAATTTTACAGAAAGCGTCACTTCTCGGTTTACATAAGTATCTTCCGGAGTGACCGTAATATCAGAGGTTGAGAAGGGCGCCTGCTCAACCGTGACATTTTCGATAGTTGTACTGTAAAGTTGGCCCAAGGTCACCCAGTTCGTCTCTATTTTATATCCCATGTCAGGGCCTAAAATATATCCGACGCTGCTATCGCTCATTATTTTAGCATACTTACTGCCTATCGTAAGCGACAACGTAGCTGTTTTGCTTTGCAAGTAAAATCTGCCGTTATAGTCCGCACCAGAACGATCGTTTTTTACGGTCAAATTGGCCGTACCGCTGACCCACAAGGGATTTATTTGGGTTAGTGTTTGCCCATTCAAATCGAGCGTAAAGGTACCCTTCTGAAGCTCATACCTATTGAGGCTGCAATCAGCAAGCAGTGTCACCGTACTTCCAGAATCCGCCTCCTTCGCAGCATCCAAGGCTTCCGTCAACGTCTCATAATAGGTGGCGGAGTTTATCTCCGCCACCAGTGTGGCGCCACACTGGCTGCATGTATTTCCGCTTTTGATACCCGGATGTGGGCACTTTGCGAACGTTAATTCGCGTGTCTTTGTAATATCTGTTCCACTAATAGAAAATGTAACGCTATGTTTTTCTTCGGTTGGCTTAAAGTTACAGTACGCATACCTTGGGCCATCTCCATCGCGACCACCAACAACGTTATAAGGCGTACCATCGACTGTAATACTTATGGACTTAAGTAGTGTTCCAAATGCTTGTAGATCATCATCCAAGCCAGAAATTATAACACGTATTCTTATTTCTTCTCCAATGATGCCCTTATCTCCAATTTCTACCCCATCACGCTCTGCAAGAATATCACCAACCGTATACGCAGGCGTTTCGTCTGACAGCGGCATGAGCAGCTTCTCTGCCGTCATCAGTTCCGACTGTACTTTCGCCCCTGACTCTGGGTCCGGCGTTTCATTTTCTTTGGCTCTCGGCTCGGGCTGCGGCTCGTTCATAGACGGAGCGGGCCCCTCCGGCGCCTGCACATCCTCTGCCAGTGCCGCCATCGGCAGCATCGACAGACACAGCGCCAGACAGAGCAGCCAGCTGATCACACGTTTTTTCATAGATGCCTCCTTTTATCCCTTAATCAAACGCCCTTCGGGCGATTCCTACAGATCCTTCGGCACCAGCCACAACTTCTGCGCGCGGTTCTGGCCTCGCTGCGGCGGTGAAATGTCCCACCAGATCAGGCGGCTTTTCGCGTGCTTGCGCACCGCGTTTGTGCAGTCTGTATGCAAAAAGTGCAAAAGCTTTACTTATCTTAATGATAATTATAACAGTTTTTTGACTATTGCGTAAATCAGCACAAAATATAAAAATCATGATGCTATTTTGTTGATATTTCCAAATTAGCTGATTATATGCCGCCAGATTTTCAAGCCTTTCCGCAAAAACCGCGCATTTTTTCGAGCCCTCATTGCTGGCAGTATCTTATGCTTTAGGCTTTTTCGGGGTGCGCCGGTGCAGAAGACGTATGACCGTTTCCTCTCAAGATAACGCCATATTATAATATTTTCTTTGTGTATTGTGTAGCAACCGGCACCATTCGCAGAAGAATGCATTTCAATGCCTCTCGACGAGCAAACAGTTTCCTGCTATACTGAAAAAAGAAATATCTCAGGAGAGCGAGTGCGATGAAGAAGATACTCTTTGTGTGCTTGGGCAATATTTGCCACAGCCCGATGGCGGAGTTCGTGATGAAGGACTTGGCAGGCTGTCAGGGGCTGCTGTATAAAACAGGAATAGAATTTTGCTAACTTACAAATGTGTGGTAAGGTGAACGGAATGGATAACGAGCTTCAAACAAACATTACAACAGAGCAAACCTATCATTCAATCCGCCATTCCATTGTGCCTGCAAAGCGTAGTTTGAGTGCGGCAGTAAACTCCGCAATGGTGACGGCCTATTGGGAAATCGGCGAGCAGATCTACAAAGCCTGCGGAGAAAATGACCGCGCAGGATATGGCAAAAAGCTGCTGCAGCACATCTGACAGCTGAATTTGGAAAGGATTTGACGAGTCAAATTTGCGAAAAATTCGCCAGTTCTACTGCGCATATCCAATTTGAGACACACTGTGTCCTGAATTGAGCTGGTCGCACTACCGACTACTGATGCGCGTTCCCAATGAGAAGGAGAGAGACTTCTATGCGGAAGAATGCGCGAAATCCGCATGGAGCGTCCGGCAGCTTGAACGGCAGATCCACACGATGTACTATCAGCGCATCTTGGCAAGCCAGGATAAATCGCTTGTTGCTGCTGAGATACAAACAACGGAGCCAAAACCGGAATATGAAAAAATCATCAAAGACCCCTATGTAATGGAGTTCCTGCAAATCCAACCGGATACGCATGTGTATGAGGGAGAATTGGAGCAGGCATTGATTGACCACCTGCAACACTTCCTGCTGGAGCTGGGACGAGGATTCTCCTTTGTAACTGGTTCAGGAGAATTTAATAGGTTCCCGCTTCAAAAGCGATGACTCTATCATGCGGAAATATGAAAAGACGCTCGCCAACCACGGCGGCTTTAAGCAGTGCTTTAATGATGTGCTTGGATTCCGGCTTCGCTTTGACAAGTATCCTAACGACTTCCCAGACTATTTTAGAGTCGTTGATTTGCGGAACGGAAAACAGGTAGATGATGGTTATCGTGCGATCCATCTTTATTACCAGCGGGATAATTTGGCATACCCGATAGAAGTGCAGCTATGGTGTGGCAAAGATTATTACTTCAACCTCTGGAGCCACCAGTATGTCTACAAGTACAAAAGCCTGGAAATCGGGAAAAAGCTTTATCAGGAGTATATTGCCGGTTTGATCAAAACTGGCAGGACTTCCAAAAGAGATTGGAGGCGTGTGACAATGGGCGATAAAAAGATATATATCGTTGCAAAAATCTTTGATCAGCAGGGCTGCCTTGCCTACTGCTGCAAGACGCCCAACGAGGCCCGCTGCCTTCCCGGAACGCTGGAGGCACTGCGAGCGGATGGAGTTCAAATTGTTATTCTGGACTCTCCTGAGATTATTCTGAATATGCACCATACACTTATATCGAAGACATGAAAGAGTTCATCGATAAGGTTGCTCAATTGAATCGAGCTACGTGACCCGTAATCTGCGCAGACCACTATTTGACTACTATCGCAAAAAGCCTCGGAAGCCTTGCCTTGCAAGGCTTCCGAGGCTTTTTCTCAAAATGGCGGAAATTTGTGCAACACCAATCAAACCACTGTGCCGCAGCGGTTTCCGCTAACATTTTAACTGTTCAAAGAAGTGCATGCTTAAGTAAAAAACAGCCCATGAAATCGAACGATTTCAGGGGCTGTGGTCCGAGATGGGAGACTCGAACTCCCGACATCTTGCTCCCAAACCTATGTCTGAACCTTCAGGCAGAACTGAGTCGCCCTCTTTGGCACTTTCCGGCACTCCTGCGGTTCCTCTTTGGAACTCTATTGGCCTGTTTATTTCAGGCACCGCTTTCGGCTTTTGGGATTTGTGTGGGATTGAATTCTGTATATTAAAAGTGCTTCCGACCGGGTTTACCTCCAACAGCGGGTGCTTTTTGCCGCAGAGAGCAGCTCAGAAACTGCGCCACATAAACAAAGAAATAAGCGCTGGCGTGATATTACCCACCCTCTCGATAAACGGAAAATGTGTTGTGGTCGCTAAAACTCCCTCAGAAAATGTGCAGACAAAGAAAAGACTCGCTCATTTTTTGTGATTTCTCCATCGAGCACCGTAATCCAGATCGTTTGGAACAATAGGAAGTGTATTGTTCCGAATGATGCTGTATTATTCCGAACAATACAGATATATTATTCGGAACAGTTTCATTTTGCAAATATTCTGTCCTTTTCAGTAGCTATTTCCTGCTTTCTGTGATATTGTTCGTTTGCCAAAAGGAGGCGACGATATGCAGAAAGAAAATACCCTGACAGTCGAGCAGTGGTGCGGCCGGTGGTTCACCGCCAATCGGCACAAATGGAACGGCAACACCGAGGGCGGGTACCGCAATCTGATTTACAGCCACATCCTCCCCAGCATCGGAAATATGGAGCTCTCTGACCTAACAGAGCAGACGGTCACGGATTTCTACGACAGCCTGCAGAGCTGGGGGCTCAGTGCCAGAAGTGTCTGGTGCGTCCACCTGCTTCTGCGGCGGTGCATGGACGAAGCGGCACGGGAACAGCTCATTCCATACAACCCGGTGCGGCTCTGCCAGGAGCCCAAGGCAGAGGAATACAAAACAGCCCCTCTGCGCCTGGGCCAGCTCCAGCGTTACCTGAACGCAGCAGAGCAGCTCGGCGTACTCCCCCTCATCTACACAGGACTTTCAAGCGGTCTGCGGCAATGTGAACTGATCACCTTGTCGTGGGCCGATTTTCATATCCGCTACAGGTACATCCTCAAGGGTCAGCGGTTGCTGACGCTTAACGCCAAAGCAGAACGCCTTCTGAAGCAGATACCGGAAACTGACTCGCCCTATGTGTTCCGCAATCCCAAAACCGGAGCGGAGTATAAACTCCACGAGTTCTACTATCTGCACAAGAAGATATTAAAACGGGCACGGCTCCCATGGGTGGCTTTTCGGGATCTGCAGCGCCAGTGCATGGAGGTGGGCATATGACGCTTCGGGAATACATCATCTTCTGGCAGGAAACCTATGACAAGCATCAGAGCAGGCCGACTACCTATGCGGCACACAACTATGTATTTAAGAACCATATCCTCCCCGGCCTGGGAGATATACCACTCTCTGAATTGACATCGGAGATGATTGGAGATTTTCTGGAAGAACGGCGCCGCTTCGGCAATCATCGACCCGGCAGCTCTGGCTTGGGGGAAGAAACCATGCGGCACATCCACCGCCTGCTTCAGCAATGCCTGGACCAAGCCATGCGGGATGGCCTGATTAGCGATAATCCCGCCAGAGCGTTCCACTACTCCAAGCCAAAGAAGGTCAATGCCGATGTGCTGACGCCGCTGGAGATGGAGGACTATCTGGACGCCGCCGAGCGGCTGGGCTACCTCCCCATGTTCATGCTGGCACTGACGACAGGCCTACGCTAAGGCGAGCTAATCGCCCTGAAATGGAGCGACCTTGATATCGAAAATTGGACGCTGACCATCGCAGAAAACCGTGCCGTGGTACGGCGAGAGCTGGTGGAGTACGGCAGTCAGACAAGGACGATAGCACTGACACCAGAGGTAATCGACCTCCTAATCAGGGAACACGACAAGCACCCAAGCAGTCCGCTCATGTTTATGCACCCGGCCACGCTGAAACCTTACTCGCCGCAGATGGTGCGCCGGATGCACGATGAGATCATCAAAGAAGCGGGGCTTGACCATATCCGATTCACAGATCTCCGGCACACCTGCGCCGTTCTATCTCTGCGGAACGGCATGGAAACCAAGGAACTGGCGCGGATGTTGGGACATTACCGGCCATCGATAACCCGGCAGAACTATGAACCTTATCTGCCGCACAAGGTGCAAAAGGATGAAGATATACCAAACGAAGCCACTCAGGGCGAGCTTCAGCAGGCGGCAAATGTTCTGGATACTCTTCTGAAATTCTGATAGATATTCCGCAAAAGGTGAGTTGTCCGCAGAACTCAATCGTTTTACATTCAAAGAGGAGGAAACAGAATGAAAAATAGAATCATCATTGCCGCTGCATTCACCGCCTGTCTCGCCCTGTGTGCCGCTGTGTGGCCACAGACCGAAAAGGTCGGGGAAACACCCACGCTGAGCGAAACGGCCGCCGTGATCGCTCCACAGCCGACGCTTCCGGAAGCAGAGAAACCGGTGCTGCCAGTGGTAACAGAAAAGAAAGAAACGGAAATGCCGGAAGATGAATCAGCCCTGGAAGTAGCCACCGAGGAGTTGCCCATCCCTGTACCGGAAATAGAAGATGAAGCCGTGGCAGAACAGAAATCTGCACCTCCTATGCAGACAGATCCCACCCCGGTACAGCCCGCGCAACCCGAACCTAAATCGGCACCGGAGCCAATAGCTAACGATAACGAACTGGCGGATATGGTCTATGTTCCTGGCTTCGGCTGGATAGAAAACCAGGGACCCAACCATGTCGAGTACGCCGAGGATATGTACGAGAATGGCAACAAAATCGGCATTATGGGTTGACCTCAAAAATTGCGCCGCATAAACAATGAAATAACCGCAGGAGCGAACCCGGACGCTTCTGCGGCCTTTTGCATATTGACTTGATTTGAAATCTGCACTTCGAAAATGGGAGTTCAGATCTGAAAACTGGATTTTCAATAGACAAATTGAGGCTGTTGTGTTAGAATTAACCTGTATTAGTATATACTCTGACACGAGGTGTTACGATGACGATTTGTTATAATAAGCTCTGGAAGCTCCTAATCGATAAAAACATGAAAAAGAAGGATCTGCGTCTGGCTACCGGTATGTCCACCACCGCCCTTGCCAAGCTGGGCAAGAACCAGCATGTCAGTACGGAAATCTTAACGAAGATTTGCGAAGTTCTGGACTGTGATTTCTGCGATATCATTGAGCTCGTAAAGGAGGAAAATCATGATTGACTTTTCCAAAATCGAGCAATATCGGGAGAACAACCGCATTGAGGCGAAGAAAGCCCTTGGCGGTCTGCCCAAAAGCATTTGGGAAACCTACTCTGCCTTCGCCAATACCCACGGCGGCATTATCCTGTTGGGCGTGGAAGAATGGGCGGGTAAATCCCTGCACACGGTAGATCTGCCCGACCCTGACAGACTCATTAAGGAGTTCTGGGATATCGTCAATAACCCCAATAAGACCAGCGTGAATGTCCTGTCCTCCAAGGATGTATTTGTCCAGGAGGTGGATGGCGACCACATTGTGGTCATCAATGTTCCCCGCGCGGAACGCTCCTATAAACCGG
>OGLV01000397.1_pt1 | contig 15775 bp, 16 predicted proteins | sample 1572851 | NCBI WGS metagenome assembly OGLV01 (sample SAMEA2582005, study PRJEB24529) | metagenome | biome: Human gut stool | place: China | collected 2011
TGTTATCGGACTTTATCGGATGGCACTTCTGTTTATCATAACTTCCGTTTTTCTGAGACAAGTATACTTAACCCTCAGAAATTGGATGAAGTCAACGAGTTAGTAACAGGAGAAATAGGTGGTCTCGGAAAGATGCTTGCACGTTGGAAACTCTTTGCGACTCCATACACTTTAGCGGCTACCTCTGCATCTAAAACTCTCCAAAAGTTTATTGGACGTTCTTTAGACAACCCTTATATGAATAAAGCATTAGATTTTGTCACAACAGAGTCTCAGAAACGAACCTTAATCGGCAGGCTGAATGAGCCGTACAATAACTACATGAAGGTACGTCAAGAAGCCTTAGTAGCCCGTACAGGACAACGTGGACGCTTTAGTAATGCTTTGAAACAACAATATAATGAAGAATGTATTCAATGTTATAATTTCCTGTATGGCAACAATAAGGCAGGATATGTAGGTAAAACATGGTCTCCTGAAGTTATGAAAGGTGCCAAAGCCCTTAAAGAACTCAGGGATGCACAAATTGATTTACTGAAGAATTGTCACAAAATTTTTGGTGAAGGAAAACCTATTCTGCCTGATGAATGGAAAACAATAGACGACGAATTTTGGCGTTTTATTGACGATGATAAAAGAGCGCATTTCGTGTCTATGTTTGATAATGACGAAAAAGCTATAGAGTTTCTGACAAAATACGGAAAACAGGCGGCTAAACGTAATGTTATCAAACAGCGATTAGAAGAAAGGTTAGAGAAAGAATGGAGAGCTAAAATTGAACAGGGTGTTAAAGATGGTTCCATAAAGAAAGCACCGGAGCGGGTTATAGTTTCTGAAGAAATGGTAGAAGCAGAGGTTGAGAAAGAAGCTAAAGCGTGGGCTACTGGGGTTGTCGATAAGAATACGTCTTCGATGACAGTCGGAAACATCCGTTCAAACGAAGTAGGTCAGCTTGACTTCCTGCAACATAGGTTTCCTATGGATACTTCAACTACTTTGAAAGACCCTTGGGGTATGGACTTTTCTTTTGATGAAGCCATGCGTTCCTATGATTTTGACAGCACTGTTCCTTTCTTGCTTAATAGAACTGCTGGGGAAATATCTCTCCACAATTTATTTAGTAACAAGGTGCGACAAAATGTCAACGCATATGGGTTTGAAGAAAATGTTTTAGATAATATTGTGAACCTCCGCAAACAGATTGAGAACGAACTACAGTCCGCAGTAAATAATAAGAAAATCTCTAGGTCAGCTATGTATGAGGACTTAAAGGCTTTTGATTTTACTATAGACAGGTTAAGAGGTATTTCAAGTCAGCAGGAACCAAAGACTTATTTTGATGCCTTTACCCGTATGTTGTCTACTATGTCCTATGCTCGTAATGGTGCCAATATGGGTATCAACCAGTTATCTGAAATATCAGGAACTATGGCTTATGCGGGGGCTGATGCGGCATTGGATTTAATACCTATCTTTGGTAAAACTATTCGTGAAATGCGATATGGTGAGAAGATTGACGACATAACCAATGAAGCTCAACACTTCCTTTTTGGTGAGAATACTTATCAATATCTTTGGCACAATGCTAGAGCGACATCATCAGATATGTTTAGTCGTGTTGATAATACAGGAAGTAAAATAGCTTCAGGGTTGGATGCAGTTGCTGGTGTAGTAAATACTGGTGCTTCCGCTGTATCATCTATAAATGGTCTTCAAAAACTAACAAACTTTATGATTGAAAGTGCTCGAAAACATACACTGATCGACGTTGCTATGTGGTGTAATGGTAAAGAATTTTCTAAATGGCGGAACCCCTTCAGTATGAAAAAATTAGAAGCGGCTGGAATTAAAGATGTAGAAGCCTTTAAGGAAACTTTAAGAACCTATATGAAGCGTGATAAGAATGGTGTTATAACCGATATGGACTTAGCAGGTCTCGCACGTGATAACGCTACTGCTTTAGCTAAACTGAGAACTTTGGTTGATTATCAGGCGCAAAGGTGTATCACGCAGGAGACCATAGGTACTACAAATCTTCTAAAAGAAAGCTCACCATTTTGGAGAGTGTTCTTTCAGTTCAAAGACTTTACCATGAGAGCAACCCATAGTCAGACATTAAGAGCAGTGTTTAATCACGAACTGGATGACGTGATGTCTACTATTTTTGGTGTTGCAACTAATGCCGCCGCAGTTGCTACTGTTGCTTATATGCGAGGGTGGGCAATGTTTGGAGACAATGAATACAAGCGTAGGGAATATTTAGATAAATATATGAATCCGACTGCTCTTGCCTACGCTGGTGTAGTAAGAAGCCCTATAGGAGGGTCGGCATTCTCCGCTTCCAACGATATTGCAGAAGCTATAGGTCTCAATCCTTTTGGTATGCCCACAATTCGTACAACTGTTAATAGACGACAGCAAAATAAGAATTTGTTTGAAGACCCAAAAGGTAGTATTGGTGGGTTAATTGCTCAACTTCCTGCTGTTGATACGGCACTTGATATTGGTAAAACAGCGTTACTTCCTTTTCAGGAAAAAGAAATGACCCAAAGACAACTGAAAGAAGCTCTCTCGTTGTTCCCGGGTCAGAATAATCTTTTGATTATGAAGTTGAGGGAAGAAATGTTTGACGAATTACATCTTGCCGAACGCTAATGTTTTCTTGCGGCATACATAGCAAGCCAAAAAGACCCTAACATAAATACAGGGATACCTATTCGTACAAACATTGGTGCTCCACCTCTGTTTTCTATGCAACCTGGAATTACACATACAGCTATTAAAAGAGTAACAACAACATTAAAAATTAATCTATCAGACATGCCATGAGTCTCCTTTCAGGTCACTTGTGGTGTGTCTTTATTATATCATTAAAAGAAAGGAAATGATACATATAGCAACGGAATTAAAGACCTCTATTACCTACACAGGTACGGGTTCACAGAAACTTTTTGATATCCCTTTTGACTATTTGCGTACTTCTTTTGTTAAAACAAATGTAGATGATATAGTGTTAACCTATGGTGAAGATTATGTCATAATCAATCGTCAAATAGAGTTTACTGTGGCTCCTATAAGTGGTTCCCATGTTGTGATCTATAGGGAAACAACAACTGACCGTTTGGTATCTTGGGCAGATGCGAGTGTCCTTAAAGCATCTGATATGACAATTAATCAAGTCCAACAGCTTCATATCTTAGAGGAACAGCAGGACTGGACAAAGACCAATAGTATCGTTATGGAAGGGACTGTCGGTTGGAACGCTAGGTTCCATAGGATTATCAATGTGGGCGACCCTGTGGAACCGCAGGATGCTGTAACTAAACAGTACGTTGAAGATGTTAAAACAGGCTTTATTTCAGAAATGATAAAAGTTAAGAACTCAGCTATTACTGAAATTACAGACATCAAAAATAAAGCTATAGAAGCTATTAATAACCTTAAAGCATCAACAGAGACTTACCTTACTCAGTTGAAAGATACTTTTAAAAGTTTTGTCACAGAAAAAACAGAAGAGGTAAGCTCCTTAAAAGAGAGCGCAGACACTTCAGCTTCTACGGCGACCAAAGAAGCTGACAGAGCTAAAAAGGAAGCCGATAGAGCCGCACAAAACGCCAATAAAGTAGATATGTCTAATTATTACGATAAAGCAAAGAGTGATGAATTACTTGCAAATAAAGCGGACTTGGTGGAGGGCAAAGTTCCTAAGAATCAGTTACCTGACAGTGTTTATATCCCTGCAAACAGTAATCTTGATACTTATTTAGAAACTGGGGACTATCACAGCCCTATTGATAGTGAAGCGGCTACTATAACTAATGCGCCGCTGAAAACTGCTTTCTTTCTCCATGTAGATAGGGCGAATGAAAATAATGTCAGACAAGTTATCACCCATTACCCCTTCGATAGTAGAACTTTTTACAGATTATATTATGCTGGTGAGTGGAGTGCATGGTTAGAGCTAGCACGTTTTAATGCAGAGGGGCACTTGGTGTTACCCAATGGTGCTGAATTTTGGATAGAATGATGTGATATCATGGCAGAACTTGCAAAGAAATTACATTTCAAAAAAACTGGCTTAGAGCAAACAACTAAAGCCTACTCCACTATTGTTGAAGCGGGGACTGAATACATTCCAAACAAAATTGATGGCATAAACTGTTATATACCTATTGGTGCAACTACTGATAGCAGGATGACAATAGGACGTGTTACTAAAAATGGTAGTAAAGCTATTTTAAATAGTGGTAAACCACCATACGATAAGATTGAATGGCGCACACCCGGTACATATACATTCACTGTTCCGGCAGGTGTAACAACACTTGCGGTTACTGTGGCTGGTGCAGGTGGTGGTGGGGGTGGTTTTGGATCTTGGAGAAAAGAAACAGGAAATTAAATGGAGGTGATTAAATATGGGTGCAGGAGGTCATGGCGGTCAAGGCGCATTAAAGACACAATTAATTTCTGTAACTCCTGGAAGTGTGCTAACGATTAGAGTAGGCGCGGGAGGATCAGGAGGAGAAAGTAAAAGTAAAAAGTCTAGCGTTTCTGGTACAATACAAGGTAACTCTGGTGGTAATGGTGGTACAAGTGCTATTGATAATTTTACATCAGCACAAGGTGGTGTTGGCGGTGAAGGTGGTATAGGTGGACAAGGAAGTAGAGACGGTGTAGCAGGCACTTCTTACGGAACAGGTGGCATCGGAGGTATTGGTGGTGTTTCTAATTTTGCTGGTAAGGGTACAAATGGTTCGCCCGGGTCTAATGGTTGGGTAATTATAGAATACGGAGGTGATATTTAATGGCAAAAAATAGGTTCGCACAGCCTTTATATGGCAAAATAATTTATATCTTTGAGACTGACTTGGAGAAAGCAGATTTAGCAACAATATTTGACCCAAAGACATATTGGATTGATGTTACTAATATTGATTGTGAAGTTGGTTATATCCAAGAGTATAAAGAAGGTGTAGGTATCGTATGGGTGAAACCTCCTGATACTGAACCGACTTTAGAGTCCGAAAAGGCTCATAAGGAAGCACAAATGAAAGCTGAAAGAGACCTAAGAGAAGTTACTGTCATTGAGTATAAAGATAAACTTTTTGACTATGATGATAAAGCACGTGAACGTATGCGTATCGCAAAGGAAGACCTTGAAAATACAGGGGTTACTTCTAGGCTTTGGACGTGTGCTGATGAAAGTATTGCAGAAGTTACCGTTGCAGATTTTGAAGCAATAAATAGTTTAGCGGCAACACGCTCAGAGGAACTACATTTTCAATATAGGAAACTAAAAGTAAAAATAAAGGCTTGTACTGATATTCCGTCGGTACAAGCTATTTCTTTTGACACAGATTGTTCAGATGTGGATTTAGGGATGGTGATTGAATAAATGGCATTATTAAACGCAAAACTTTATGTTAAACGCAATGGTGAAGCCGCCGTTCCATGCAATCTCTATAGTACCACAGAAGAAGTAGGCGGCGAATATGTTACGGTTACTGCTTCTAACACAAAAGCATATGCAAAGCTGGGGGGGACATCTGATGCCTTTTGTACACAAGGCAGAGTCAAAAAAGGTACAAATACTTATGCGATTTTGAGTCAGGCTAAACCAGCTTACAATAAAGTTGAATACAGAACACCGGGGACTTATACATTTACTTTCCCCGTGGGGGTTACTACTGCAAAAAGTACTGTTGCAGGTGCTGGTGGTGGTGGTGCAGGGAATGAGTGGATCAACGAGGAACCCATTGCGCCCGGCGGTAACGGTGGAAGTGGAGAATTAATAACTAAAAACATAAGTGTTACACCATTGTCAACACTAACAATTATTGTTGGCTCGGGCGGTGCTGGTGGCAGTTATTGGGGCTATCCCGGTAGAGCAGGCGACAGTAGCTCTATCGTCAATTTTGTTACTGCCCGTGGAGGCGGTGGTGGTTTAAAAGAAAATAAAAACGGAACGTCTTATGGTAATGGCGGTGCTGGTGGTCTTGGCGGAAAAAGAACTGATAGGGGAGACGATGGGAAAGCAGGTTCTCCTGGCTGGGTAATTATAGAATATGGTGGTGACATCTAAAGGAGTGACAAATGAATAACGACAATCTTCACGATGAAGTATTAAAAATAGCACCTCCGGTCGGAGTATCTACACTCTCCGTACTTGGGGTGCCTTTGTCTGACATGGTCTATGTTATGACCATTCTGTACATTTTAGTGCAAATTGTTTGTACAATCTATAAAACATTTAAAAGGAGTGAATAATCCCTATGAAACTTTCGGAACACTTTGATAGCTCTGAGTTTGCCTGCAAGTGTGGTTGTGGCGGTATGGATAATGGTGCCGGAGTTAACCCTAAACTCGTGCAGGTCTTAGAGCGTATGCGACAATATATTGGTAAACCTTTAGTGCTCTCTTGTGCCTATCGGTGCCCTGCACATAATGCTGAAGTAGATGGTGTATCAAACTCTCAGCACGTTTTTGGTACGGCGGCTGACGTACAGTTGCCGGAAGGGATGACTGTGGATGAACTGGCACAGGTAGCAGAAAAATGTGGCGCAGACGGTATTGGATGGTACACTTGGGGTGTCCATGTTGATGTCCGTGGATACGCCGCTAGGTGGTGATAGGATTGACTAAAATTCCACAAGAGATTTTAGATGAAATAGCTATTCTTGAAGTACAGGCTTTAAAAGATGGGTTGGCTGACCCCGAAATGAAAAAGAACCCCGCATTTTTGGAAAAGGTGCGAAAATTCCTTCAACAAAATAAGCAGGTGACCACTGCTGAGACACCGGGTATGTCTGAATTACAAAAAGTTGCTGAAAATGAAATTCCTATGTTTGATGGTGAACACTGACATTGAATTGGAGTAAAGAACAGCAGGAACGGGCACAGGAGGACTTTAGGGTCTTCCTGTTCATCGTTTGGAGAGAAATAGGCTTACCTAACCCTACGCCGATCCAATATGACATAGCAAATACCTTACAGAACCCTCCAAGTGACCGATTTATCCTTGAAGGATTCCGTGGTGTTGCAAAATCTTTTATTGCTTGTGCTTTCTGTGTGTGGCTTTTGTGGAGAGAACCAACAAAGAAAATTTTAATTATTTCTGCATCTAAAGATAGGGCAGATGGTAACGCTAACTTTATCAGGCGTATCTTTATGACGTTATCCTTCCTTCAGGATTTACGTCCAAACGACGAAGGAAGAAATACCCAAAATGCTTTTGATGTCGCAGGGATACCACCTGACATTTCTCCGTCGGTTAAATCCGTTGGTATTACAGGTCAGATTACTGGTTCCCGTGCAGACTATCTTTTAGCTGATGACGTAGAGGTTCCGAATAACTCGGGGACACAAGCCCAACGAGATAAACTTTCTGAAGCTGTAAAAGAGTTTGATGCAATTTTAAAGCCCGGTGGTCAGATAGTTTATCTTGGTACACCTCAAAATGAAATGTCATTATATAATGAACTTCAAAAACGTGGCTATGGTTGTATAATTTATCCTATTATCTATCCTGAAGATAAGAAACAGCGTAAAGACTATATCCATGATGTTTTTGGAGATAGACTAGCACCTTGTATTGCGAATAAGTACGATGAAAACCCTGACGCATACGCTGGTTATCCAACAGACCCCGCACGTTTCAATGAAGAAGAAATAGACAAGAAAAGATTGTCTTACGGCAAGGCTGGTTTTGCTTTACAGTTCTTACTTAATACGAACTTATCTGATGCGGAGAAATACCCGCTGAAAGTTTCGGATTTAATAGTTACTTCATTGGATATAGAAGCATCGTCTTTAACATGGGCGTGGGCAAATGGAAATGGACAGCGACATGGTGATTTACCTTGTGTTGCTCTAAAAGGTGACTATTATTATGCACCTTTGGCAAGGTCTGAAGAAACAGCAAGGTACACAACAGGTATTATGTTTGTTGACCCTTCCGGGCGTGGTAAAGACGAAACAGCCTATGCTGTCTTAAAGTTTATGAATGGCTACATCTTTTTGTTAGAAGTTGGAGGTTTTAAAGAAGGTTATGCCGATAGTGTTCTTAGGGCTTTAGCGACTAAAGCTAAGTATTATAATCTGCAATCCATTATTGTTGAGCCTAACTTTGGCAATGGTATGTTTGCTCAGTTACTAAGACCAGTAGTTTTAGAGATTTATCCCGGTTGTGTTGTAGATGACGCAAAGGCGGCTTCCGCTCAAAAAGAAGCTCGTATTATTGACACATTAGAGCCTGTTATGATGCGACATAAATTGATTGTCGATAAACAGGTAATCGAAGATGATTATAAGGTGTATGAGAAAAACAGTCAGTATTCTTTGTTTTATCAAATGACCCGCCTTTCACGTGAGCGTGGAGCATTAGCTCACGATGATAGGATTGACGCAGTAGCTGGTGGCGTTGAATACTTTAGAGATATGGTGTCTATGAGTGAACAGCAGGGTATTGAGCAGTTAAACGACGAACTTCTTGAAAGATGGTTAGACCCTGACTATGGTGTTCTGTATGTGGAAGAAGACCCTAATAAAATCAAAAGTATTCGTAAACAGACAACAGGTAAGGTAATCGACAAATGTAATGTGCTCGACAACTTCTATTATCGGCAACATTGATGGTTGCATAAGGCTAACTCATAAGTTGAGTAGCTAAGTGTCACACATAAATACAAAATTCTAAGTGTCACATATAGAGACTAAAGGTGCCAAAAGTTATATAAGAGTGAAGGTAAGGTCTCCTTTAAGATAACTTTAAGGAGAAACTTAAAGAATACTTAAAGATTCCTTAAAGTACCTCTATGTCCCTGATAGCTTAGAACTAAAGTTAATTGTTAATAGATAAACCAATAAAGATAAAGACTAATAGTCAAAGGGTAAAGGTTATCTCACCTCCTTGGTAACTATCCCTCTGACTATTAGTTGATTTATAAAAAAGGAGTGAAGCATCATCAATAAATTAAAAATTTTATATCTAAAAAATCAGACCTACATCAAACTGAGCTTCGCTCTCATTGTTGTAGCTTTTTCATATGCCCTACATAAAGGTGACCTTAAATCCCTCGTAGACATCCTAAAAGTTACCCAAACAATCCTGAATGTCATATTGACAGCCGGAGGTATAGGCTAATGACCAAAAAACAAATTCTTATATTGTCGTTGATTGTCTTAACCTTAGTGGGTATTGCACTCTCGGTCAGACGGTACTACGAGACACCAGTAGTCCCCACAGAGACAACTACGGCTCCCTATGTGGCAACCTCTAAGACCACCTTGGAGGTTACCCCTAAGGAAACTAAAAGTGACCCTGACCTGATTGTCGAAACGAAATATGTCGCTAAAGTAAATGGTCAGATGGTGACTGCCCCTGTAACAACTCGTATAGACGAGTCAACAGCTAAGGTAACAACGGAAATCGACGTGACACCTTTAGTAAAACAAATGACACCTAAATGGGAACTTGGAGTAGGTATAGGTTACCATAAAGACGACCTATATGTTCCTGTCTCTATCCAACGTAATTATAAAATGAATAAAGCAGTAGTCTTTGAGGTACACTTAGACCCCTCGGATAATATGAGACCCAACGGTGTCGAAGTTCAACATAAATGGTATTGGTAGTAAAAAAAAAATAAATTGAAGGAGTAAAAGGAATGGTAGACGTAGAATATCTTACTGTCGATGAAGCCGCACAGACACTAAGGTGTGTCAAGCGGGACAAGATTTACCTTTTGGTACGCTCCGGTATCATTAAGGGTTTTAAGTTTGGTCGCAGGTGGCTTATAGACAAGAAAGAATTTGAAAAATGGTGTCGGTCACAATGTTCTTAGACTTTAGCACCCTCTCAGAAATAGTGGCTTTTATAGTGACACGCTAGTGACGTAATGCTTGGAAAGTGGCTCCCTGCTTACGTCTTAATAAAGATGTGTAAGTATACATAATTCTTGCACTGCACTTTGTATACATTTTTTGAAACACCGGCTAAGTTGTGGTTTTTTAGTGTAAAATTTTTCGGTATATGCATAAAATTTGCAGGACTGTTTCCTGACAGGAAAATCAGGGCAGAACAGTGGTTAGGATTTTTAGAAATTATTTCGATACTTTATTTAATGAAAAAGAAAGTATTATTGCCGACTTTCACAGATTTTTTGCTTGTTTAATTATCGAAGAACGGTTATCATTTAATATAGAATAATAATGTAAGTACAATATATGTACATATTTGGAGGTTCGGATATGCCAGAGAAAAAAGCTCCCCCTAAAAAGCCGCTTTATTACTATTATATTTTGGCTTTGGCAATAATTTTACTGATCAATACGGTTATCGTACCAACGTTTTTCAGCCCGCAGGTCAAAGAGATTTCCTATGGTAACTTTTTACAGATGGTAGACGATGGTAAAGTTGCAAAAGTAGAGATCACTAATAATAAGATAGCTGTTCTTGCGAAAGACAGTGATAACAAAGTAATTTATGTAACAGGCAGGGTAGAAGACCCTGATTTGGTTAACCGCTTAATGAAGAGCAAAGTAGAATTTTCGCAGGTTATTCCAAAGGAAAATTCACCGCTTGTTAATTTCTTTATGAACTGGGTCTTACCGATCATGATATTCTTCGCATTGGGCCAGCTTTTTATGCGTTATATGGGCAGCAAGCTGGGTGGTGGCAATGCCATGAGTTTTGGCAAGAGTAATGCCAAGGTGTATGTAGAAGCACAGACTGGTAAAAGTTTTGCCGATGTAGCCGGGCAGGATGAGGCTAAAGAAGCATTGATGGAATTAGTGGATTTTTTACATAATCCTGCGAAATATCAGGCTATCGGAGCTAATATGCCAAAAGGTGCCTTGCTGGTTGGTCCTCCTGGTACAGGTAAAACTCTGCTGGCTAAAGCTGTAGCAGGTGAGGCGAAAGTACCGTTTTTCAGTATTTCCGGCAGTGAATTTATTGAAATGTTTGTTGGTATGGGTGCGGCGCGTGTCCGTGATCTGTTCAAGCAGGCTCAGGAAAAAGCTCCTTGTATCGTATTTATTGATGAGATAGATGCTATTGGCAAGCGTCGTGACAGCGGACAATTTGGCGGCAATGATGAACGTGAGCAGACTTTGAATCAGCTGCTTTCAGAGATGGATGGCTTTGATGGCAGTAAAGGTGTTGTGATCCTAGCTGCAACTAACCGTCCGGAATCATTGGATAAAGCGCTTCTGCGTCCAGGTCGTTTTGACCGACGTATACCTGTTGAGCTGCCTGATTTACAGGGACGTGAAGCAATTCTGAAAGTGCATGCGAAGGCAATTAAAACCTGCGATGATATTGACTATTTGACGGTAGCAAGAGCTACTGCGGGTGCTTCTGGTGCTGAATTAGCGAATATTGTCAATGAGGCTGCCCTGCGTGCTGTCAAAATGAACCGTACCTGTGTAAGCCAAAGCGATCTAGAGGAATCTGTTGAAGTAGTTATTGCCGGTTATCAGCGTAAAGGCGCTGTAATTCCGCCGGAAGAAAAGAAAATAGTTGCTTATCACGAAATTGGACATGCACTGGTAGCTGCTTTGCAGAAAAAATCAGCTCCTGTCCATAAAATTACGATTATCCCTCGTACATCTGGAGCTCTGGGTTATACTATGCAGGTTTCTGAAACTGATAATGTATTGATGAGTAAAGAAGAACTTTTCAATAAGATCGTTACTATTACTGGTGGACGTTCTGCAGAAGAAGTTATTTTCAATTCTATTACGTCCGGTGCTTCCAATGATATTGAGCAGGCTACCAAGCTGGCGCGTGCTATGGTTACCCGCCTGGGTATGACGGAAGAATTCGATATGATGGCTACCGAAACAATGACTAATATTTATCTTGGCGGAGATCCTTCGTTGAACTGTTCTGACGAAACAGCCAGTAAAATTGATGCCAAAGTTTTGGAAATTATCAAAGAAGCTCATCAGAAAGCGCGTGAGATTCTGGAAGAAAATAAAGAAAAATTACACGAGCTGGCAGCCTTTCTGCTGGAACGTGAAACGATTACCGGCGAGGAGTTTATGCGTTTGCTGAATAGTGAAGCTGATGTTATTGAAACTTCTGCGACGGTTGTAAAAGAAGGTGAAGATGATGCTGAGGAAGCAAGCAGTATTTGACAGAGAGACTTTTTTGACACTGCCAGATTTACCGCCTCGTTTAAAGCTATGGGGTGAAGATAGAGAGCTTGAAGATTTTCTTGTAAAGAAAGCGTTTATGATTAATCCTATTCCCAGTTCTGTGGCGCGTGCAGATGGTGAGGTGAAAATTGCCGTCGTTGGTTCAGGTCCTGCTGGTTTAGGCAGTGCTGACGAATTGACTCGGTTAGGTTTTAAAGTGACGGTTTTTGAGCGTGACGATCGTCCGGGCGGGCTTCTGATGTATGGCGTACCTAATATTAAGCTTCCTAAAAATATCGTCATGCAGAAGATAGAAGCGCTGCAGGATGCAGGAGTGGAATTTCGTCTGCAGACAGAAATAGGCAAGCAGGTAACTTTTGCCGATCTGCAAAAGGAATTTGCTGCGATTATTGTTTGTGTTGGCAGTACTTCACCGCGACGTTTGAAAATGGTCCGCGATGATGCTAAAGGTGTTTACTATGCTAAAGATTTTCTGACTTATGTAACGAAGGAAATGTTGGAGCAAAACACATCTGTTCCCGCTGATACGGCAGGTAAGGATGTAGTGATTATAGGCGGAGGAGATACTGGTATCGACTGCGCTGCAGTGGCTTTTGCCCAAGGGGCCCGTAGTATCCTTCAGCTGGAGCTGAGGGAATGTGAGATGACCGGAAAAACGCAGGACGGTTTCTGTGAGTTGGTCAGCAGTGATCCTACATTATCATACGGCACTATACTTCAGGATGTTTTATATGATGATAATGGCTTTGTAAAAGGGGTTCGCATCGCTAAGGTAGAATGGATAAGCTACGCTTCGGGCAGCTTGCCTAAACCACAGTTGATCGAAGGATCGGAGTCAGAAATCCCGGCGCAGCTTTTGCTGCTTGCTACTGGTTTTACAGGACCGGAGCCTGCTGTGTTCAGTACTTTTGCTTTTAATAAAACTCCTGTTGGCACGATCGCTAAAGGAAGCGGCTATTTTGATACTTCACGTGCCGGTGTATTTGCAGCAGGCGATGCTCGGCGTGGGCAAGGTGTTGTGGAATGGGCTTTTGCAGAAGGTCGTAATGCGGCTGTTGAATGTGCTGAATATTTGCATGCTTTAAAAAAATAATTATAAAAAAATGCCAATATCCTTTTACGGATATTGGCGTTTTTATTTTATTAATAAATGCAAGCGAATTTTTAAATAAAAATAGCAGGGTGATTAAAATACAACGTAAAAATGTTTTTATATACTTTAAAATAAAGTGGAATATATGAGGCTGGAGAATGGCTTCAGTAGCTAATCTGCGAACATATGTTGCCTCAGCAACAAAAAGTTGAACATTTGTTTAATTTAATTCAAATATTATCAGCAATATTGTAACAGATTTGTTAACAATTAACTTCGGCATAAGTTGAAAAAAATCTTTACAATAAAAGTTAAGAAAGCAATAGCTTTCAAAAGCGAAGGAGAAATTTTATGTAGTCTATTTTGAGAATTGAGGTGAGTCTTATGACACCGGCAGTAAAATGTCTAATCGTTCTGGCAATAGTGGCTTTATTATTTATTACTGAACTTATTCCTTTGGCCATCACTGCTATGAGTGGCGCTATCGCCTGCGGCCTTTTGGGTTTTATCCCGGCCAAACAGGTTTTTTCGGGCCTTTCTAATTCAACAGTAGTACTTTTCGCAGGTATGTTCGTTGTTGGTGCTGCCATGTTCCATACTGGTCTGGCACAGAAAATCGGTATTTCTATCGTTAGATTCTCCGGCACCAGCGAAAACAGTTTGATGTTTGGTATCATGATCGTCGGCGCAGGTTTATCTTCCGTTCTGTCTAACACAGGTACGGCAGCCTGTCTGATGCCAGTTGTTCTTGGCATCTGCGCCGCAGCTAAGATCCCGGCTTCCCGTCAGTTGATGCCTTTGGCTTACGCCGCAGGCGTTGGCGGTATCATTACCTTAGTAGGTACACCGCCTAACATTATCGTTTCCGGTGCTCTGACTTCTTTTGGTTATGAGCCATTCTCCTTTTTCGAATTTGCCTGGATAGGTATTCCTATTACTGTCGTAGCGATCGCTTACATGATGTTTATCGGCAAGTATTTGCTTCCGAAAGCTGAGCTGGATGCGGATCAGGAAATCGAGCAGGAAATCGAAGCTACTGTACATGACAGTAAAAAACAGATCATTTCCGGTTTGATTCTGGCAGTCGTAGTCATCGTTATGGCGCTTGACCTTAAGAGCATCAGTTTGGAAATGGCAGCTATCATCGGTGCGCTGGTTTGTGTACTGACCGGCTGTCTGACTGAAAAACAGGCTTATGCTTCTATCGACTGGGTAACCATCTTCCTGTTTGCAGGTATGATGCCTGTGTCCACTGCAATGGATAAGACCGGTGCCGGTAAATTGATCGCCGAGTGGGCAGTAAGCCTAATGGGCGGTGCTCCTACCCCGATCATTATGACTTCAGTACTGTTTATTATCTCCTGTACTTTGACGCAGTTCATGTCTAATACGGCAGCAGCAGCATTGCTGGCGCCGGTAGGCGTAGCGATTTCCCAGCAGCTCGGCGCGTCTCCGAAAGCAGTACTGATGGCGATCGGCGTAGCAGCATCCTGTGCATTCGCAACTCCGGTAGGCACTCCTCCCTGTACGTTGGTGCTGGGACCTGGCGGTTACAAGTTTATGGACTATGTAAAAGTCGGCGTGCCTTTAGTTATCCTCTGCTTCATCGTTTCCATTATCGTTATTCCGATGGTTTGGCCTTTCTTCCCCGGTTAATTGGGACGACTGAGGAAGAATTGTACATAAATTTCTCCTTTTTAAAAACAGAAAAGCGCTCTGAAGAGCGCTTTTCTGTTTTATCTATATAAAACTATAAATATATCTCTTGTTATAATTATTATCTAACCAATAGTTCGTTAAGCAGTTCTTCAGTTAAATCAAGTTCGGTATAAACGGTAATACCGTTTTGTTTCAATAAAGCACTGGTTACGCCATCACCGTTCATAAGTGTACCGTTAAAATTTCCGTTATAAATTTTCCCTGTACCACAGGAAGGGCTGCGCGCTTTGAGAACCGCAAATTTTATTTGTTTTCTGCGGGCTACTTCCAGAGCAGCTTCAGCACCTTTGATAAAATTTTCTGTAACATTATAGCCAGCATTGTCGTATACTTTAGCAGTGCCGTTAAGAACGTCGCTGCCATCACCGCCTGTAATTTCTGCTGGTAGACGTGGTATAGTAAGCTGTCCCAGGCATTCTGGACAGATCGGTATAAAAAGACCACAATCTTTATATTTGGCAAGCAGTGTGCAGTAATTGCTGCTGCCGTTGTATTTTACTTTTGCTCCTAATAAACAAGCACTTATAAGTAACATAAGCACACTCCTTTACTGATTAAATATTAACTTAAGTGTGAATTTTTGGCAACCTGAATTGACAGAGCATGCCAAAACTGGTAAGGTAATAAAAGGGAATGGGTTACTCCCTAAATGACTTTAGTCGTTTGAACCGCTTAGAGTTGATAAGCTGATGACTTCTGCCGTGTAGGCGAAGTATCGGCTTTTTATTTTTTTGTAAAGGTGGAAGAAAGATGCAGGAATTATTAGCAGTGGCGCTCGGCGGCAGTATTGGTGCCGTAAGC
>OGLV01000405.1_pt1 | contig 15577 bp, 11 predicted proteins | sample 1572851 | NCBI WGS metagenome assembly OGLV01 (sample SAMEA2582005, study PRJEB24529) | metagenome | biome: Human gut stool | place: China | collected 2011
CCACCACCCCGGAGGAGCCGCTGGACGAGCGGTTCGTGGAAGCTCGCCACATGACCGAGACCGTCGAGCACCTGACGGACTGCGTTGCATTTGGGACGCCCCAGCAGAAGGCTGATGCCGCCGCACGGCTGCTGTCCGGGTCGTACCTGCTGATGCTGGAGGAGCGCACCGACCGCCTTGCTCTGGCAAAGTGCGCCTGACGATTCATTCACCTAAAGTGGTGCTTATCATTATGATAATCACCACTTTACTTTTTGAAAGGAGAACCCCCCTATGAAGAAAAACATTTCCCGCAATCCCTTATGGCCGAACTGGTACAACGGCAAGAAAATTGACGAAGTCCAGTTTGGCCGCGCCTTTCTGGAACAGTGGCCGCTGAAATGCGTCAACGGAACGCTGTACACGCTGGACGGCCCGGTGGAGGACGAGAGCGAGATCAAGCAGCGCATCTTGGAGAACATCGAGGAATACGTCACCTCCGGCCTGTCCAAAAAGGTCACCAACATTCTGGAGACCATCAAGCTGCTGGCATTTTCCGACCCCTTTCCCATCGAACAGGACTGCATCCACCTCCAGAACGGCGTGTACCATCTGCCGGACGGCTCTTTTCAGGAGAGCCGCCTGTTCTGCCAGAACCGTCTGCCTGTGAGGTATGACCCCAAAGCCGCCAGCCCTGACCGCTGGCTGACCTTTCTGCACGAGCTGCTGGACGATGCCGACATCCCCACCTTGCAGGAGTATCTGGGCTACTGCCTGATCCCCAGCACCAAGGGGCAGAAGATGATGCTCATTGTCGGCAAGGGCGGCGAGGGCAAGTCCCGCATCGGGCTGGTGCTCAAGCAGCTCATGGGGGATGCGGCCAGCAACGGCAGCGTCCAGAAAGTGGAGAATAACCGTTTTGCCCGCGCCGATCTGGAACGCCGCCTGCTGATGATCGATGACGACATGGACATGAACGCCCTGCCTAAAACGAATTATATCAAGACCATCGTGACCGCCGAAGCCAAGCTGGACTTGGAGCGCAAGGGCGTCCAGAGTTACCAGCGGGACATTTACGCCCGGTTCCTCTGCTTCGGCAACGGCGCGTTGACCTCGCTGTATGACCATTCGGACGGCTTCTTTCGCCGTCAGCTCATCCTGACCACCAAGGACAAGCCTGCCGACCGCACGGATGACCCCTTCCTTGTGGAGAAGATGTGCGCCGAGTTGGAAGGCATCCTGCTCTGGTGTCTGGAAGGGCTGCATCGGCTGGTGCAGAACGATTTCCGTTTCACGGTCAGCGAACGAGCCGCTGCCAACGTGGACACCATCAAGCGCAGCAGCAACAACGTCATCGACTTCATGGAATCCGAGGGCTACTTCCGCTTCAAGGCGGACTACTCCATCAGCTCCAAAGAGTTCTACGACATTTACAAGCAGTGGTGCGAGGACAACGCCTGCCACAGCGTATCTGCCATCCGTTTCAGCGCAGAACTGCGCCAGAATGACCGCCGCTATAACCTTGAAGCCACCAACAACATCTACCTGCCCGGTGGCCGCAGGGTGCGGGGCTTTGTAGGCATCGAACCTCTTGTCCACCCCTGCCCGTAAAAAGTGCATTTTTTTACGGAAGAAGTTCGTACAACCTGTACGGTCTGTACTTGTACGCACCTGTACGGCAAATCGAGACAAATTAAAACGTGGTATCGTTTATATTTCAGATTTCTGCACGCTGTACAGACCGTACGGGTTATTTGAAGTCCGTACAGATTTTTTGTACACCCCAAGAAGGAGCGTGATCTATGAAAGCCCAATACGGCATTTTAAGGTTCAAAAAGTATAAGGGGCCTGCCATCAGCCCCATCGAAGCCCACAACGAGCGCACCAAGGAGCAGTACGCCAGCAACCCGGATATCGACACGAGCCGGAGCCGCTACAACCTCTATCTGGTGCAGCCGCAGGGCAGATACCGGGAAGAAGCTGACCGTATGATAGCCGCCGCCCACTGCCGTGTCCGCAAGGACAGCGTGCGAGTGGTGGAGGCGCTTGTCACCGCCAGCCCGGAGTTTTTCAAGGACAAGTCGCGCAGCGAGATCAAGGCGTATTTCGAGTACGCCTTGAAATTTTTGGAGGGTAGGCAGCGCCCGGATACCTTTCTTTCTGCGGTCGTCCACATGGACGAGAAAACACCTCATCTGCACCTCTGCTTTGTGCCCCTGACCGCTGATGGGCGGCTGAGCGCCAAGGAGATCATCGGCAACCGAAAGAACCTCGTCAAATGGCAGGACGAGTTCTGGCAGCACATGGTCAAGCAGTACCCAGAGCTGGAACGTGGCGAAAGTGCCAGCCAGACCGGGCGGGAGCACATCCCGCCCCGCATCTTCAAGGAGATGACCCAACTGACCAGGCAGAAGGAGCAGTTGGACGCCCTGCTGGTGGGCATCAATCCGTTCAACGGCAAGAGCCGTGCGGCGGAGATCGGCAAGCTGCTGGACAGCTATATCCCCAATGTGGCACGGATGAAGGACCAGCTGCAAAAGTACAACGTGGCCTTCACCAAGACTGCCGCCGAAAATGAAAAGCTGAAAAAGAAAAACAAGACGCTCTCTGCCTCGCTGGACAAAGCGAAGGAAGGGAGCGTCTTGAAGCGTCTGGAGGATGCCAAGCTGCGGCAGGACTATGAAGCCGCCCTGAAAACGCTGGACAGCATCCCGCCGGAGGTCATTCGATTTTATGAGAACCGCACGCAGGAGCCTGTGATGCGCCATGAAGTATAAGGAGAACCGTATGGATATGAATTTTGAGAAGAACGCATCTGTGAAATTTGAAGATTATACGAAAAAGTCCTTGCAAATGGACTCGAATCCCACTACAATGGAGGTGGTCACTCGAACCAATGCCGTCAAGTCTCCGACCAACAGCCCTGAGACCACAAAGCTGGTGTACACGGTAAAGGAAATCGCACAGATGCTGGCCATCAGCCAGCGTGCCGCCTACAACCTGTGCAACAGCACCACCGAGTTCCGTGTCCTGCGGGCAGGCGGAAGCATCCGCATCCCGAAAGACAGCTTCGATGCGTGGCTCTACCGGGCAGCTTGATAAGGAGGCAAATCTATGGCATATATCACGAAACGCGGCAGCTCTTACGGTGTCCGCTACACCTATCAGGACGAGCACGGCAAGAGCTGCGACAAATGGGAGAGCTTCTCCACAAAAGAGGAGGCGGTCAAACGCCAGAAGCAGATCGAGCACGAGCTGGCAACAGGCAATTTCCTGATTCCGTCCACGGTGACGGTAGCAGAGTTCCTCATGGATTGGCTGCCCAAGCAGTGCAGCAAGCACAAGTGGGCACCCAAGACCTACCAATCCAATCTGGCGCTCATCCAGAACCTCATCATCCCTTATATCGGGGAGATGCAGATGCAGAAGCTGCGGCCCTACCACATTGAAGCCCTGTACGACACTCTGAGCAAGACCCCCTGCGGACAGTATGTGGGTGGCAAGCGGCGAGACCTCTCGCCCAAGCAGCAGAAGCGCACCCTTTCCGGCACTACCCTTCATGAGGTCCACCAGTTGCTGCACAATTCCTTTCTGCTGGCGGTGGAGTGGGGCATCCTCATCAAAAGCCCCGTCCCGGTGGAAGCACCCAAAAAGACCACCCAAGAGCGCAGTATCTGGGAGGTGGAGGAGATGCGGGCAGCACTGGACAGCATGGAGGACCCCATCCTGCATCTGGCCGTCCATTTGACGCTGGTGGGTGCGCTGCGGGAAGGAGAGGTAGCAGGTCTGACCCCGGAGGACATCGACTTTGATGCTGCCAACGGCATGGGCACTTTCACCGTCAACCGTTCCATGCAGCGGGTGCAGAAGGATACGCTGGCACAAGTGGACAAGGGCTGCATTCTCCGCATCTTCCCGGACAAGCTGGAGGGCAGCAAGACCTCCCTCATCCTGAAAGACACCAAGACCGAAGCCTCCTGCCGCACCATCTTTATGACTGCCGCCCTGCGGGAGGAACTGAAGCAGTGGCTGGAACGGCTGAAGCGGGAAGAAGCCCTCGACCCGGAGCGGTACCGCAACAGCGGGATGCTGCTGCGGCTCCCCAACGGTCTGGCGGTGGAGCCGGTGCTCATCCGCAAAAAGTTCCTGAAATGGCAGGATGCACACCCGGAGTTTCCACGCATCGTCTTTCACGGTCTGCGGCATTCCAGTGCCACCTACCAGTTGATGATCTCTGGTGGCGACATTAAGGCGGTGCAGGGGACCACAGGACACGCCAGTGCGGATATGCTGGTGAACACCTACGCCCATGTCCAGCAGTCCTCCCGTGTGGAGCTGGGCAAGAAGTTCGAAAGCGGCTTCTATGCCAAACCCGACACCCCCAGCCCGCAGGCTGTACCCGCCGCAGGCGAACCCACCATCTCCATGACGGCTCTTTTGGAATTGCTCAAGGATGCCGACCCGGAAATGAAGGCAAAGCTCCGCCTAGCCCTGCTCACCTGATGCAAAAAAGGGCACTGATTGCAATGCAATACAGCGCCCTACATAATCGGACATGGAAAACACCGACCGTGCAAAAACCGTGCAGAAACCGTGCACCCATGGCTCACAAAACAAAAAAGCCATGAAATCTTTCGATTTCACGGCATTTTCTGGTGCAATAAAGCAATCCAAATCCGAACCATTTCCCTTTGAAGCAGCTTCTGCCGCTTCCTCAAATGTGATGGTCTGTGTACCTTCTTTATAGTTAAAGGTTATCAAAACCTTATCATCGTACAGATAAATCGAATTGATGAACGTATCCACCAATGCCTGCCGCTGGTCTTTCAGGCTCATGTCCAACTTGCGGAACCGCAGCAGCCAGAAGCGGATAAATTCCTCTTTGATCTTGGGTTTTGCCAGCGTTTCCTCTGCGATGCGAGTTTCAAGCTCACGCTTGGTTTCTTCGAGCTGCTCTAGCCGCTCCTTGGTGGAGCTGGTGAGGATTCCGGCCTGAATCGCATTGAGCATATTCTGGATACCCGATTCCGCATCCCGGAGCTGCTTCTCATAGAGGGGAATGTTGGTATTCTCCTTGTTTTGCAGTTCCATCACCTTGGCGATGATAGATTCCATAGCGGCATCGTCCTTAACAAGCTGCATGGTCTGGTTGACCACCAGATCTTCCAGCCACTGCTTACGGACGGTCTTTTTCTTGCAGCCCTTGTGCTTTTTGGCAGTAGCACATTTATAATAGCGGTGGACTTCGCCCGTCCGGCTCGTGCCGCTTTCGCCAAACATCAACGCCCCACAATAGCCGCAGAACAGCTTGGTGGTGAGCAGGGAGTCATCCTCTGCCTTTCTACGGGCAGGGGCTTTCTTGTTTTTGGCGATCTTCTCCTGCACATCCTCAAACAATTCCAGTGGAATGATGGGCGAGATAGCATCCGGTACGACTACATCCCGGAATTTCAGCTCCCCGATGTAGCGGCGATTGTTCAGCATATGCTGAATGGTGTTGAAGGTCATCAGCCCGCCACGCTGGTTCTTGACGCCCTTTTCGTTCAGCCAATCCCGAATTTCCCGCATGGTCTGGCCATCGTTGTACCGCTGGAAGGTTTCTGCCACAAAGGGAGCAGTCAACGGGTCGATTTCAAAGCGGTGGTCTGCGTTGATGATGTAGCCAAAGGGAATGGCACCGCCAGTGAACTTTCCCTTCAGTGCGTTTTCGGTCATGCCACGAATGACCTTTTCAGACAGGTCAGCGGAATAATACTCCGCATAACCTTCCAGCACCGATTCCAGAATGATGCCTTCCGGCCCCTCGGAGATGATCTCGGTGGCAGGCATGAGCTTGACACCATTCTTCTTCAGCTGGGTCTTGTACCGAGCACTGTCGTAGCGGTTTCGAGCAAAGCGGTCGAGTTTCCAGACCAGCACAATGTCAAACAGCTTCTTGTCGCTGTCTTTTATCATCTGCTGGAACTCTGGACGGTTGTCCGTCTTGGCAGAGATGGCACGGTCAATATAGTGCTTGACGATGGTGATGCCATTCTTTTCCGCATAGGCCGTGCATTCCCGAATCTGACCTTCAATGGACTCTTCGCGCTGGTTGTCACTGGAATAACGGGCATAGATCACGGCGGTCATGGCAGGCACCTCCCATTTACACATCATTGAACGGTGATACGTTCATCAAATCAATGTTTCGTATAATGTATATATCATATTTTACTGCCGCTTTCAAGAGTTATTTCTCGTTTTATTATAAAATTTTTGTTCTACTCCTATCCTGTAATAAAAATTTGCAATTTAAGCCCTCTGAATTAAGGAAACATTTTAGCAAGGAAACGGTGATAGAGCGAAATGGCCTGTGGAATTTATTCCGACCCAGCACAAAAACAAAAGATATCACAAGACAAGAAGAACGCCGGTAATGTTTTCATTTGCCCTATCTGTATTTTATGTACGGATAGGGCGATTTTTTGTCATAAGCAACGCAGAAAAGGGTAAATTCTGTTGATTTATCAACGTTGATTTGGTATAATTGTTCTATGTTATAGAACGTAGAACAATTTGCGAAAGGAGGTGCCGAATTGCCCCCAAAAGTGGCCGCTGATAAAGCATCTGAGAGAGCCAAACAGAACCTTGGAACTCTAATTATGCGATGCCGTGGAACGCTCAGCCAATCCCAATTAGCTAAAAGGGTCGGACTGCCCCGTTCCAACATGAAATATATAGAGGACGGCGTTAACGCTCCAACAGCGGAAGTCTATGACAAGCTGATTAAGGAACTGAAACCGGATTTGCATACACGTCAGCGTATGGATCGTCTATATATGGCAATTCGGAAAGTTCCTCCGCCGGATGTTTGCCGAACCATCACACAAAACGCGGATTTAGTGGATGCCATGCGGAAGTTGGAAGGATGTAATCTGACTCCCGACCAGGTCGAAAGTGTTGCCGCCCTGTTTGCGTCTTTTCAAAAGAATAGAGAAGGAGAACCCGTAAAATGAGAGATAAGTATTTTTACGAAGTTATGTATGATGATACGTCCATTGACGTAAGCAAAGAAGTGGGATTGGTCTGGTCCATTGCCAACTCCCTCCGTGGTGCCTATACCTCGGATAAATACAAGGATGTTATTATCCCTATGGTCATCATCCGCCGGTTTGAGTGTGCTCTGGAGGCTACCAAAGATGCAGTTGTAGCAAAGCACAAGCAGAACCCCAACCTCCCAGCTGCGCTTCTTTGCCAGGTTTCCCAATATCCTTTTTACAACTATAGTGAATACAACCTCAAACGCCTTCTGGATGACAGCGACAGCATTGCGACCAATCTTAAGTCTTACATTGAAGGCTTTTCCGCCAACATCCAGCTGATTCTGGAAAAGTTGCTGAAATTCAGCACCCAGATCGACAAAATGGATAAGAGCAACCGTCTTTACAGCGTGGTTAAAAAGTTCTCCGTTTTGGATTTGTACCCTGCCCATGTAGACAGTATGAAAATGGGCTACATTTTCGAGGATATTATCCGCCGCTTTTCTGAAAACGCTGAGGCCGGTGATCACTATACGCCCCGTGAAGTAATTCGTCTGATGGTCAATGTGTTGCTGGCAGAGGGCTGCAACGACCTGCTGACGGATGAGGGTAAAATCGCCACCGTGTTGGATGCTGCCTGTGGTTCGGGTGGTATGCTGTCCACTACCTATGATTTCCTGCGCCGCAAAAATCCCTATGTGGATGTGCGCTTGTTTGGACAGGAAATCAACCCCGAATCCTACGCCATTTGTCTGGCGGATATGCTCATCAAAGGACAGGATGTGAAAAACATAATGGGTGATGAGGAAGCCAACACTCTGAAAACGGACTGCTTCCCGGATCAGAAGATGCGGCTGGTGATCATGAACCCCCCGTTTGGTACACCCTGGGGTGGCAAAGATGCACCGGAAGGACAGGAGAAGAAAGTCCGTGAGGAAAACAAGAAGGGCGGACGGTTTGAGCACGGTCTTCCCGGAACCGGTGATGCCCAGCTGCTGTTCATGCAGCACGCCATCAATAAGCTGGATGTGAAAAACGGGCGTGCAGCGATTATTACCAATGGTTCGCCTCTTTTCTCCGGCGGAACCACCAGCGGTGAAAGCCAGATTCGGCGCTGGATGCTGGAGGAAGATTTAATTGAAGCCATTATTGCCCTGCCTACCCAGCTTTTCTATAACACCGACATCGGTATTTATATCTTTATTCTGTCTCGCAATAAGCGCCCTGACCGCCGTGGAAAGGTGCAGCTGATCAATGCGGTGGATATGTGGAAGCCCCTGCGCAAATCTTTGGGCAAAAAGCGCCGTGAAATCGACCGGGATAGCATGGTAAAAATCACCGAGCTGTACTCCAACTTTGAGGAAAACCAGTACTGCAAGATTTTCCCCAACGAGGAGTTTATGTACAAGGAGTATGCGGTCTATCAGCCGTTACAGCGCCGGGGTGTGCTGGATGCGGAGAGCATCGAGCGACTGCGAACCAGCAGCTACTTCACCAGCAACTCCAGTATTTTCAATGAGACGGATTTTGAGCAGTTGAAAGAGATGAACCCCCGCAGTGCTGCCGACGAGAAGAAATACCAGAAATATCTGGCAGGCCAGCAGTTTGTGGCGGATGTGTTGGCCATTCTGGAAGCCAACCGCTCTGACCGTGTGTTTATGGATTACGGCGAGTTTGAAAAGCACCTGAAATCCCTGTTGGGTAAGGTGGAGGGAATGTCTGCCAGCCGATTGACCGGCATTGCCATGGTGCTGGCGGTGATGGATAAAATCGCTGTGGTGCAGAAAGACCGCAAGGGCGAAATTATCAAGGATATCACCACCAAGGACACCGAAATCATCAAGCTCACCCAGGACCCGGAGAAATATTTTGAGGCGGAAGTATATCCCCATGTGCCGGATGCTATCTGGGCCTATGAATTTGACCCGGAGAAAAAGGAAAGCGCTACCAATAAAGAAAAACTGGGCGCAGAGTTCCCGTTTACCCGATTCTTCTACGAGTACAAGGAGCCGGAAAAGGCGGATGATTTGCTGGCCCAGTTTATGGAACTGGAAAAATCCCTCTCCGAAAAAATTGCAGCCTTGCAGGAAAGCGAGGGAGTGTAATGGATGAGCAGATGAAAGAAAGCGGGATTCAATGGATTGGGGCAATACCGTATAGTTGGAATGTTGAACGTATCAAATATATCATCCAGAACAATGATAATGGAATAAAGGTAGGCCCTTTTGGTAGTGCGCTTACAAATGAGGTTGTTAGTTCAGATGAAGGAAAATATAAGGTTTATGGACAGTCAAATTTGATTCGAAAAGATTTTTCGTATGGTGATAATTATGTGTCTGAACAAAATTATAAGCGGCTTATAAATTATGAGGTTCTTCCAAATGATATTGCTGTTTCGATGATGGGGACAATCGGAAAATGTTCCGTTGTTCCAGATAATATTGAGCCTGGAATTATGGATTCGCACTTGATCAAAATAAGACTTTCCCAAAAGATGCTCCCTCGCTATTTTGAATATGCTTACGAAAGTGATATGGGGTATAGTCAACTTTTGATTAATAGCAAGGGCTCTATTATGAATGGCTTGAATTCTACGATTATAAAAGGATTATATATTCCTGTGCCTGAAATTATCGAACAGCAAGCCATTGCCGATTTTCTCGACAAAGAATGTGCCCAGATTGACAGCATTGCCGCAGATTTGGAAAAGCAGATTGCTCTTTTGCAGCAATACAAAAAATCCCTGATTACCGAAACAGTAACCAAGGGGCTGGATAAGTCTGTGCCGATGAAGGATAGTGGGATTGAGTGGATTGGGGAAATTCCTGCACATTGGGATGTGGAGCCTATCAAATATCGTGTCACATTCCATAATGGCGACAGAGGAGAAAACTATCCCTCTAAAAGCGAATTGCAATCCGAAGGAATACCATTCATAAATGCAGGTCATCTTGAGGGTGATGGACTTAATATGGATAATATGGATTATATTTCTGAAGAAAAGTATCGCATAATGGGCGGCGTTAAGCTTAGGTCGGGAGATATCTTGTATTGTTTGCGAGGAAGTGTCGGAAAAAATGCCATTGTTGATATGAACCAGGGAACAGTTGCTTCATCATTAGTGGCAATTCGTAGTGTGAGAATTTCAGCCGAGTATCTTTATTATTGCTTGAACTCTTACATAGAGGAAGTTCAGCGGTATTTGTGGGATAATGGTACAGCACAACCAAATTTATCAGCAGATAATCTTGGAAAGTACAAAATTTGTATCCCAACGGTCGAAGAACAAAGGACTATTGTTAAATACTTAAATAACATTTGCTCTCAAATTGACAATTTAATTATTGGTAAAAGGAAGCAGTTCTCTACTATTCAACAACACAAAAAATCCCTCATCTACGAATATGTCACCGGTAAAAAACGAGTGAAGGAGGTGCAGTGAGATGACCATTAAAGCGGGGCAATTAAAGGAACGTGCAGATTATCAAGCATACATTCTGGAAATGCTGCGGAAAGAAAACGGCTATCAGGTCCGTCCTTCTACAGCTTACGATCCCGGCTACGGCATGGATGTGGAGCTGCTGTTCTCCTTTTTGCAAGCCACCCAGCCGGATGCATTGGCCCGGCTGGAAAAACTCTATGGCGACAAAACTCGCCAGACCATCCTCAACTACATCAACAATGAGGTCAACAAGAAAAGCCGCAGCCTGCTGGATGTACTGAAGCACGGCGTGGAGTTTGATAACGGTGTATCCCTGACTCTCATGTACCGCAAGCCTGCCACCACCTTCAACCAAAAGGCGGAGGCGCTGTATCAGCAGAATGTACTCTCGGTGATGGAGGAAGTCTGGCACAAAGAGGGCGAGCGCATTGACCTTGTGATTTTCCTCAACGGTATTGCCATTTTCACCTTTGAGCTGAAATGCAACACCAGCGGACAGAACTATGAGGATGCGATCCGTCAGTATAAATTTGAGCGAGATTATAAGACCCGACTGCTGAAATTCAAGGCGGGCTGCTTGGCTCACTTTGCCATGGACTTGAACGAAGTCTATATGTGCACCAATCTGAAAGGAAAATCTTCCTTTTTCCTGCCGTTCAATAAGGGCTGCGGTGTTGGCATTCACTCCGGCAAGGGTAACCCCCACAACGAAAACGGCATCAATGTTTCTTATATGTGGGAAGATATCCTCAAAAAAGATACAGTGCTGTATCTGATTGATAAAATCATTTTCCTGCAAAAGGAGACCAAGAAAGACCCGGATACCGGTAAGCGTGTCACCAAGGAAACGCTGATTTTCCCCCGGTATCATCAGTTCAATGCCGTGCGCAAGCTGGTGGCAGATGTAGTCGAACATCACAGCGAGAAAAACTATCTCATTGAGCACTCGGCGGGCAGCGGCAAAACCAATACCATTGCATGGTTGGCCCACCGACTTGCCTCCTTGCACGACAGGGAAAACAAAGTCATTTTTGATACGGTCTGCATTATCACTGACCGTATCGTGGTAGACCGTCAGCTTCAGAATGCCGTACTGTCACTGGAGCACAAGGCCGGTCTGATCAAGGTTATGGATGAAAAATGCACTTCCAAAGATCTTGCGGATGCCCTCAACGGTAACACCAAAATCATTGTAACTACCATCCACAAGTTCATGTACATTCAGGAACTGGTCCAGGAGCTGAAAAGCAAGACTTTTGCCGTAATCATCGACGAGGCCCATTCTTCTACCGCCGGAACTGCCATGGAAGCGGTGACGTATGCCCTTTCGGAGAGCCGCAAACTGAGCGAGGCTACCCCTGTTGATGTGTCGGAAGAAGAAAAATCTATGGGCGATATTATCGAGGACGAAATTGCCCGTAGCGGAAAGCAGCCTAATGTTTCCATGATTGCCTTTACCGCAACTCCGAAACCGACTACCTTGCAGTTGTTTGGCTGTCTGAACGAAGAAGGAAAAAAGGTTGCTTTTGACTTGTATTCCATGAAGCAAGCAATTGAGGAAGGCTTCATTCTGGATGTGCTGCAAAACTATGTGACCTATAAGACTTATTTTGAAATTAATAAGGCTATTGAGGACGATCCTGAGCTGGAAACGATTGCCGCAAAGCGTAAGATTGCCAAGTATATTGAACTGCATGATACCAACATTGCTCAGAAAGTGGAGATCATTATTGAGCACTTCAAAAACAGAATCATGCAGGAATTGGGCGGCAAAGCAAAAGCTATGGTCATTACTTCGTCACGGCAGGCAGCGGTCAAATACCGGAACGAGTTTGAAACCTATATTTCCAAGCATGGGTACACGGGTATTCGTGCACTGGTGGCGTTTTCGGGCAAGGTCTCTCTGGACGGCCACGAATACACCGAAGCGGTGATGAACGGTATTAAGGAAGAAGATTTGCCAGAAGTGTTTGACAGCGACAGCTATCAAGTGCTGTTGGTGGCGAATAAGTATCAAACTGGATTTGACCAGCCAAAGCTATGCGCCATGTATGTGGACAAGCGCCTGCGGGGAGTCAATGCTGTACAGACCCTCTCTCGCTTGAACCGTATTTGTGCGCCCTATGATAAGAAAACCTTTGTGCTGGATTTCAAAAATGAATATGAGGATATTCAAGCTTCCTTTGCCCCGTTCTATACCGAAACAATTCTGAACGAGACGATCACCCCTGCGGATATCAGAACGGTGGAAGCTCAGGTGGATCAATATAACTTCCTGGATATTGACGATATTGAGGAATTCAACGGATACCTGTATCAGGATAAACGAACCTCCAAAGAAAAGGCTCGGATGTGGGCGTTGCTGGACAAATCCCTGCAAATCATCAATCGCCACCCGGAACTGGAAAAGCTGGAGATTCGTGCAACGATCAAGCGTTTCTTGCGGTTTTACAGTTTCCTGATTCAAGCAACCTGCTTTGAAAGCGTGGATCTGCACAAGAAGTACAATTTCCTTTCATACCTGGTTAAAGAGATCGAAGTGGGCAGCGGTGGAAATGATTTTGATATTGCGGACAAAATCACTGCCTCGAACTTCCGTCAGAAAAAGGCCGGGGAAAACACACACGAGATTGAATCCAAGCCGGAGGTCAGCCTTCCGACACCCAATGAGGTCTTCATGGATGAAGCCGTGAAAAAGAAACTGTCCGAGATCATCGACGAGATCAATGCAGCGTATAACAAAAACTTCGATGTTGACGTGGCCTCCAAGTCCGCTCTGCAAATGCGGGACATTTTGCTGAAGAATGGACATCTGCGGGACAGTGCACGGAATAACTCGCTCAAAGATTTCCGCTTTGCCTATTTTGACGCCGTACAGGATGCTCTGATTGCCGGGTATGAGCAAAACCAGGACTTCTTTGCCCTTCTGCTTGATAACGACGAAAAGAAGCGGGAACTGATGCAGGTGTTTTTGGAGGATGTGTATAAGAATTTGAGAACATAAAAAGCTTGACAGCTACATTAGAAATGTAAAACACGGTTGCAAAGTTGACAATATTTGATATAATAGAAAGTAAAGAAACGGTGCACACTGAATTGTACAATGACATATAATTTTGTAATCATAAGGGCAAGGAGGGAATTTGGATGTATTCGGCAATGCAAATAGCAAAATATACTATTAACAAATGTACAACCGAGGGGCATCCTATATCAAATTTACAATTGCAAAAAATTTTGTATTATATACAAAGAGAACTCTTGCAAAGTGGGATAGATGGATTTGAGGATGAAATTCAAGCATGGCAATTTGGCCCTGTAGTCCCTGAGGTTTATTGTCAATATTGTGGTTTTGGAGCAATTCCAATCCGAATGAAATATGATGTAGAAATCGGGCCAGAATATACGAACATTATTGATCCTATTATTGAACAGAAGCGCATATTGAATCCGTGGGACATGGTAACAGATACACACCAAGCTGGAAAAGCGTGGAGTTTAATCTATCGGGAAGGCTTAGGAAGTTACACAGTTATACCTAAAGATCTAATACGAACTGCGGGGTAAGGATATGTTCCCAGTGGATCAAGAAAAAAGAGAAAAACTAACAGACCTCTTATTCGAATTGTCCAAATCTCAAGAAATACTTGCAACACCAAAGGATAGAGCCGGTTACTTTAGAAAACTGGAAGAAATTTATTATAACTGTGATAAAGATAATTTCCGCCATTATTATTCAGATATATTTTCGACTCTATCTTTAATAAACGGAGATCCAACTATCGGAAGTTTGGATATATTAGCTCAAAATATTCAAACAATAAAAGATGGGTATACTCCTAAAAATAATGATGAAAATGGGCAATTAATTGATATTAGCAAAGAAATACTTAAATTATACGACCATACCAATCTTGATATTGCACGCATTAATTATACAACTACCATGGTTGGAGAAACCAAGTCGGAACTAGCAAAAACCAAAGTTCTTGTTGAAAAATTAGAGGTAAAAATCAAAGATGCGGAAGATCATTTGAAAAATGTTTCAGATCAGAATATAGACGCAGTAACGGAAATGGCCAAAGACATTAAGAATAGTCAAAAAGATATGCAAAAGGACTATATCACTATTTTGGGTATTTTTGCCGCTATTATTTTGGCATTCACTGGTCAATTCGCTTTTTCTAGCTCTATTCTAGAGAATATAGGATCTTCTACAGCATACAGGCTGGTACTTATTGCTCTAATCATTGGATTGGTTTTTTTCAATCTCATTTGGGTCCTGATTGATTTTATTAGAGAAATTTGTGGAAAAGATATTAGTACGCAGCCCAAAAGGAAGTGGAACTGGTTTATAGTTGTCAATATTATATTGGTACTTGGAATCATCATGACGTGCATTTCTTATAAATTTGACTGGTTTAAAAAAATTGAACCTAATGACGACACTAGTATTACTACTACTCAGACTGAATCAATAGAAATACAAGATACAGAACACATTTTGCCTTCTTCACCTGACGAATCTGAAACTGATCAATAAATCTTATATTGTATCTCTACATGAAACGGGCTAAGTTGCAATATAAAGCAAGGAGTTGGGGATTTTTTCTCCAACTCCTTGTGCTAATTCAATGATTGACTTCTAAATTTAAGATGTTCTAATTCACAACATCTTTTAAATGTGCAATTAGCGAACTTTCGAGAAGGATCTGTGCATAGGACAGTTGAACTTACAGGAAACCAATTTATCCATTTTGTTCGCTCCTTTGCTATTTTGAGAAATTGAGGTGATTCCAAGAACAGCAACCAAGTTCCTTTCCCTACTGTTGTCCTGCGACGCCCTGGGCAGCAATATGCAAGGCACATATAAGGAGCAAAATCTGCTTTTCGTGCGTCATGCACGAGGATAGAAATTAGAATCTGATATGCGGAAAAACCGCAGTATTAAGCCAAAAATCAGGTAGAAAGCGAAGAAATCACCGGATGTTTGGCAGGACCCGCACAGGGGCCTTGAAGTTCAGCAAGCGATAACCACCACTTTCAGCAGATGATTGCCCAGAAAGAACGTACCGCCCCGCAACACACCCGATCTATTTTGCCGCCGATTCACCCGGCAAAATCATCGCTGCGCTGC
>OGLV01000424.1_pt1 | contig 15165 bp, 12 predicted proteins | sample 1572851 | NCBI WGS metagenome assembly OGLV01 (sample SAMEA2582005, study PRJEB24529) | metagenome | biome: Human gut stool | place: China | collected 2011
CGGCGGTGTTGGCCATCAGGCCACGCATACCGGTCAGCTGACGGATCTGCTTCATCGAACCACGGGCGCCGGAGTCCGCCATCATGAAGATGGGGTTGTAGCGGTCCATGTTCTTCTGCAGGGCGTCGGTGACGTCCGCGGTGGTCTTTTCCCACTCCTTGACGACGGCGCGGTAGCGCTCATCCTCGGTCATGAAGCCCATCTTGAACTGGTCTTCAATGTCGACGACGCGCTGCTCGGTCTCGGCAATGAGGGTGTACTTTGCCGGCGGAATGGTCATATCCGCAACGGAGATACTGATGGCCGCACGGGTGGAGAACTTGTAGCCCGTGGCCTTGATGTTATCGAGCACTTCGGCCGCGATGGTGAAGTTGTGCAGCTTGATCGTGCGGTCGACGATCTTGCCGAGCAGCTTCTTGCCGCAGACCTCGGTGATCTCGTAGTCGAAGTAGTTTTCGGTCGGCTCGCCGTTTTCATCCACGCGCCTCACAAAGCCAAGGTCCTGCGGGATGTTGCGGTTGAAGATGATGCGGCCGATGGTAACGCGCACGACCTTGCTGCCCATGGTGCCGTCCGGCATCTGCTTGACCGTGCGGACAAGGATGGGCTGGTGGATACCGATGAGGTGGTCGTTGTAGGCGAGCATGGCCTCGTCCTCGTCGCGGTAAACGTGCAGATTCACGCTGGCCTTCTCTTCGTCGGTCAGCTCGTCGTAGCGCTTGCCGGCAAGGGCAAAGTCGACGTCCTGCGGCCAGAACTCGTCGTTATCCATCTGGGAAACGCCGTTTTCAAAGCGCTCGAACGTGAGGTAGTAGGAGCCCAGAACCATATCCTGCGTCGGCACCGTGACAGGGCCGCCGTCCTGAGGACGCAGCAGGTTGTTGGCAGAGAGCATCAGGATACGGGCCTCGGCCTGCGCCTCGGCAGACAGGGGCACGTGAATAGCCATCTGGTCGCCGTCGAAGTCCGCGTTGAATGCCGTGCAGTTCAGCGGGTGGAGCTTGAGGGCGCGGCCCTCGACCAGCACCGGCTCGAACGCCTGAATACCGAGACGGTGGAGCGTCGGCGCGCGGTTGAGCATGACGGGGTGATCCTTGATGACGACGTCGAGCGCGTCCCAGACCTCGGTGCGGCCCTTATCGACCATCTTCTTGGCGGACTTGATGTTGTTGGCGGCGCCGTCCTCGACGAGCTTCTTCATGATGAAGGGGCGGAACAGCTCGAGTGCCATTTCCTTCGGCACACCGCACTGGTAGATCTTCAGCTCAGGGCCGACGCAGATAACGCTACGGCCGGAGTAGTCGACACGCTTGCCGAGCAGGTTCTGACGGAAGCGGCCCTGCTTACCCTTGAGCATGTCGGAAAGGGACTTGAGTGCGCGGTTGTTCGCACCGGTGACGGCGCGGCCGCGGCGGCCGTTGTCGATCAGCGCGTCGACCGCTTCCTGCAGCATGCGCTTCTCGTTGCGCACGATGATGTCGGGCGCGTTGAGCTGAATGAGGCGCTTCAAGCGGTTGTTGCGGTTGATGACGCGGCGGTAGAGGTCGTTCAGGTCGGAGGTCGCGAAGCGGCCGCCGTCGAGCTGGACCATCGGGCGAATTTCGGGCGGAATGACGGGCAGCACGTCGATGATCATCCACTCGGGCTTGTTGCCGGAGATGCGGAACGCATCCACGACCTCAAGGCGCTTGACGATGCGGGCCTTCTTCTGGCCGCTCGCGCTCTTGAGTTCGGCGTGGAGCTGCTCGGACAAGGATTCGAGGTCGATCTGCTGGAGAAGCTTCTTGACGGCCTCGGCGCCCATACCGGCGTCGAAATCGTCCTCATACTTCTCGCGCATATCGCGGTATTCCTTCTCCGAGAGGATCTGGTTGCGCATCAGCGGGGTCTCGCCGGGATCGGTGACGATATAAGCGGCGAAATACAGCACCTTTTCCAGGATGCGGGGGCTGATGTCGAGCAGCAGACCCATGCGGGAGGGAATACCCTTGAAATACCAGATGTGGGAAACGGGCGTGGCGAGCTCGATGTGGCCCATGCGCTCGCGGCGGACCTTGGCGCGCGTGACTTCCACGCCGCAGCGGTCGCAGATCTTGCCCTTGTAGCGGATCTTCTTATACTTGCCGCAGTGGCACTCCCAGTCCTTCGTGGGGCCAAAGATGCGCTCGCAGAACAAGCCGTCGCGCTCGGGCTTGAGGGTGCGGTAGTTGATGGTCTCGGGCTTTTTGACCTCGCCGTAAGACCATTCACGGATCATCTCCGGAGAAGCGATGCCGATTTTGATCGCGTCAAACGTTGCGTAACTCATTTTCTATATGCTCCTCCTTTTCTCAGTCTTCCTGATCGTCGCCGGCAAAGTCGGCGTTGACTTCATCATCAGCGACATATTCAAAGCCTGCGTCCTCGAGTTCGGCTTCATCGGCGAAGGGGTTGCTGCGATGGCGCTCATCCTCGGCGTCCATGCGGGCAAGGTTGAACGTATCCATCGCGTCTTCGTCTTCCTTGAGCTCGATCTGGTTGCCGTCGCGGTCGAGGACCTGAACATCGAGGCACAGAGCCTGGAGTTCCTTGACAAGGACCTTGAACGACTCGGGCACGCCGGGCTGCGGGATGTTGTGGCCCTTGACGATGGACTCGTAGGTGCGCACACGGCCGGTCACGTCGTCGGACTTGACCGTCAGGATCTCCTGCAGGGTATAAGCTGCGCCATAAGCCTCAAGGGCCCAAACTTCCATTTCGCCGAAGCGCTGGCCGCCGAACTGCGCCTTGCCGCCGAGCGGCTGCTGCGTGACAAGGGAGTACGGGCCGGTGGAACGGGCGTGGATCTTATCGTCGACCAGATGGTGCAGCTTGAGGAAGTACACATAACCGACGGTGACCTTGTTGTCGAAGCGCTCGCCGGTGCGGCCGTCGTACAGCCAGCTCTTGCCCTCGGGGTCGAGACCGGCCTTGATGAGCTCTTCGCGGATATCCTCATAGCTCGCACCGTCGAAGATCGGCGTTGCGACCTTGTAGCCAAGGGTCTTGGCCGCATAACCCAGATGGACCTCGAGCACCTGACCGATGTTCATACGGGACGGAACGCCCAGCGGGTTCAGCACGATATCAAGCGGCGTACCGTCGGGCATGAAGGGCATATCCTCCTGCGGCAGGATACGGGAGACAACGCCCTTGTTGCCGTGACGACCGGCCATTTTGTCGCCCGGCTGGATCTTGCGGCGCTGCGCGATGTAAACGCGCACGACCATGTTCACGCCGGGACCGAGCTCGTCGCCCGCCTCGCGGGAGAAGACCTTGGCGTCGACGACGATGCCGCTCTCGCCGTGGGGCACCTTAAGGGAGGTGTCGCGCACCTCGCGCGCCTTTTCGCCGAAGATGGCGCGCAGCAGGCGCTCTTCCGCAGTCAGGTCGGTCTCGCCCTTGGGCGTGACCTTACCGACGAGGATGTCGCCGGCGTGGACCTCCGCGCCGATGCGGATAATGCCGCGCTCGTCAAGGTCCTTGAGCGCGTCTTCGCCGACGTTGGGGATATCGCGGGTGATCTCTTCGGGGCCGAGCTTGGTATCGCGTGCGTCAAGCTCATACTCCTCGAGGTGGATGGAGGTGTAATAGTCCTCGCGGACAAGGCGCTCGTTCAGAAGAACGGCGTCCTCGTAGTTGTAGCCTTCCCAGGTCATGAAGCCGACGAGGATGTTGCGGCCCAGGGCGATCTCGCCCTGATCGGTCGCGGGGCCGTCAGCAAGGACGGTGGGATCTTCCCACACGCCGTTCTCGTTCAGACGGCGGCCATGCACGCGCTCGCCGACGTCGACGATCGGGTGCTGGTTGATGCACGTGCCGTGGTTGGAGCGCAGGAACTTCGTGAGCTTGTATTCCTTCGTCTCACCGTTGTCGTAGGCGACAGTGATGGCGCGCGCGTCCATCTTGGTGACGATGCCGTCGCCCTCAGCGAGGATGACGACCTCGGAGTCCATGCAGATCTTGTGCTCCATACCGGTGCCGACGATGGGCGCCTCGGGGCGGAGCAGAGGAACGGCCTGACGCTGCATGTTCGCGCCCATCAGGGCGCGGTTCGCGTCGTCGTTCGGCAGGAACGGGATCATCGCCGTCGCGATGGAGACCATCATACGCGGAGAGATATCGATATAGTCGACGCGGTCGCGGTCGACCTCGACGATCTCGTCGCGGTGGCGACAGGTGATACGCTGGTTGACGAGGCAGCCGTTTTCATCGACAGGCTCGGCAGCCTGACCGACGATGTACTGGTCCTCGACGTCTGCGGTCATGTATTCGACATATTTGCCGTTTTCGTCATAGATGCGCTCGCCCTTGCGGTACGGCGCTTCGACGAAGCCGTATTCATTGATCTGGGCGTAACTCGCCAGATAGTTGATCAGGCCGATGTTCGGACCTTCCGGCGTCTCGATCGGGCACATACGGCCGTAGTGGCTGTAGTGCACGTCTCGCACTTCCATGTTCGCGCGCTCGCGGGAAAGGCCGCCGGGGCCCAGAGCGGACAGACGGCGCTTGTGCGTCAGCTCGGCGAGCGGGTTCGTCTGGTCCATGAACTGGGACAGAGGGCTCGATCCGAAGAACTCCTTGATCGCCGCGGTGACGGGGCGGATGTTGATGAGGCTCTGCGGGGTGACGATGTCGAGATCCTGGATCGTCATGCGCTCGCGAATGACGCGCTCCATACGGGAAAAACCGATGCGGAACTGATTCTGCAGCAGCTCGCCCACGCAGCGCAGACGGCGGTTGCCGAGGTGGTCGATATCGTCCTTATAGACGATGCCGTGCGCCAGCGCGTTCATGTAGTTGATGGAGGCGAGGATATCGTCGACCAGAATGTGCTTGGGGACGAGGCGGTCGGCGTTGTCGCGGATAGCTTCCTTGAGCTCCTCGCCGCTGTACTGCTCGAGCAGCTCCTTGAGCACGCTCTCGCGCACGCGCTCTTTGATGCCGCACTCGGCCACGGGGTCAAAGTCGACAAAGCGGTCAAGATCGACCATGTGGTTGGAGAACACACGCATCGTACGGCCATCGACCTCGATGGTCACATCGTTGACGCCGATGGCATCCATCTCGCGCGCTTCCTCGTCGGTGACGATGTGGCCGGCGTCGAAGAGGATCTCGCCCGTGCGCGGGTCGGCAACGGGGAAGGAAAGCTTCTGCCCGCGGATGCGCGCCCACAGGGAGAGCTTCTTGTTGTACTTGTAGCGGCCGACCATGGACAGGTCATAGCGGCGCGGGTCGAAGAAGAGGTTGTTGATGAGGGTCTCGCAGGCCTCGACCGTGGGCGGCTCGCCCGGGCGCAGCTTGCGGTAGATCTCGAGCATCGCCTCTTCATAGGTCTTGCAGGCGTCTTTTTCGAGCGTGACGGCCACGCGGTCGTCATCGCCGAACAGCTCGAGGATCTCGGCGTCGGTCTTGAAGCCGATGGCGCGCACCAGCTCGGTGATGGGGATCTTGCGGTTTTTGTCGATGCGCACCCAGAACATCTCATTGGCGTCGGTCTCGTATTCGAGCCATGCGCCGCGGTACGGGATGACGGTGGACGTCAGCAGCGGGAGGTCGGTCTTGAGGTCGATCTCCTTGCCGTAGTAAATGCCGGGGGAACGGACGAGCTGGGAAACCACCACGCGCTCGGCGCCGTTGATGACGAACGTGCCGGACTCGGTCATGAGCGGGAAGTCGCCCATGAAGATCTCCTGCTCCTTGATCTCGCCGGTCTCCTTGTTGTAGAGGCGCACACTCACCTTCAGGGGGGCGGCATACGTCGCGTCGCGCGCCTTGCACTCGAGCACGTCGTACTTGGGCGCTTCGTCCATCTTGTAGTCGATGAAGCTCAGCTCCAGGTTGCCCGCGTAGTTCGAGATCGAGGCGACGTCGGAAAAGACTTCGCGCAGACCCGTATCGAGGAACCACTGGTAGGACTTCTTCTGAAGCGCCAGCAGGTTCGGCATCTCCACGATCTCCTCGTGTCGGGCGAAATTCTTGCGAAGGGTTTTGCCATACATCTTGTCTTTGGCCATTTTGCTCTTCACGCCTTTCTTTTCTTCAAGCCCTGTCCGCTTGAAGGAATGTATTGCGGCGGCTCTATTCAGTTCGACACACCCGGCTTTGTTGTAAAACAAAGCGAACTGCATCTTGCTTTTTTTGCCGCGGTATGCTATTCTCTCGGTAATGGGTGGGGAATTTCCCTCGCCCTTTCCCGTTTATAAGCGCTTTATTTTACCAAATGGGTACAGAAAAGTCAAGGCATTTTTTGTGAACATCTGCGGTTTCCGCAGATGTTTTTTTGTGCGCTTCGACGGATTTTGCCGCGGATTGCAATATATTTGTCGCTGTGGTATGATGTTTGCGTGATTTTGCGCCGCTCTGCGCGCAGACGATGAAAGGAGTTTTCCCATGAAGCCCATCGCCATTGACGATTTCTGCGCCGTCCGCTCACTTGCGAACGTGACGTTCTCCCCCGAGGGGACAAGCGCCTGCTTCACCGTGAGTCAGGCGAAAAAAGAAAAAAATTGCTACGAATCCCGCCTCTATCTTTTAAAAGGCGGCCGCGTCCGCGCGCTGACCGGCGGCGGCAAGGAATCCTCGTTCTGCTACTTGGATGAAAACACGGTTCTTTTCGCGGGCGACCGTGAGGGGGAAAAGGAGCCATCGCTCACGAGCCGCTTCTACAAGATCGCGCTTGACGGCGGCGAGGCCGATCTTGCCTACACGTTTCCCATCCCCGTCTCGCAGGTCTTCCCTCTCAAAAACGGCGACCTGCTTGTCGCCGGCTCGACCTTTCCCGGCTTTGAGGACCTCTATAAAGGCGACAAGAAGTTCGTGAAAGCCTACTTTGACGACAAAAAGGAAAACGAGGATTACGAGGTCATCTCTCAGCTACCCTGGTGGTGGAACGGCGGCACATACACGCGCGGCGCGTATGAAAGTCTCTTCTACTACGATGCGAAGAAAAAGTCCCTCACCCGCCTGACGGATGTGGGCTTCAACGTCTCCGATGTTCAGCTCGCGGAGGATCAGAAGACCGTCTATTTCAGTCTTCTCGACGTCTCCGTCCCCCGCCCCGCGCACTTCGGCGGTCAGGACCTTTACCGCATCGACCTTGCCTCGCGCCGTCAGGAGCTCGTCGTCAAGAGTCGCCCCGACTTCGTCATCGCGACATACGCGCTCGGCAAGTCCTTCCTGCTCGTCATGGCCGCGGACGGCAAGTTCGGCATGAACACGGACTGCGACTTTTACAAGCTCGACTACGAGACGCTTGCCGTCACGCCCTACGCCGTCTACGGCGAGGCCATCGGCACATCCGTCGGCTGCGACGTCCGTCACGGCGGCGGTCAGGCGTTCAAGATGGACGGCGACGTGCTGTACTTCATCTCGACGCGCTTCGACGGCGCGGGGCTCTACAAGCTCGAAGACGGCGCCGTCTCCCCCGTCCTCGTACGCGACGGCAGCGTCGACTGCTTTGACCGCAAAAACGGCAAAATGCTCCTCTGCGCGCTCTGGGATATGAAGCCGCAGGAGCTCTACGACGAGACGGGCCGCCGCGTCACGCACTTCAACGACGCAATGCTGCGCGGCAAATACGTTGCCCAGCCTGACCCCCTCAACCTCACCGTGGGCGACCACGAGGTGCACGGCTTTATCCTAAAGCCGATGGACTTCGAAGCGGGCAAAAAGTACCCCGTCATCTTCGATATTCACGGCGGTCCCAAGACCGTCTACGGTCCCGTGTTCTATCACGAGATGCAGTACTGGGCGAGCCGTGGCTATTTCGTCATCTTCTGCAATCCCACCGGCTCCGACGGCCGCGGCGCGTTCATGGATATCCGCGGCAAGTACGGCACGGTCGACTTCGATGATCTGATGGCGTTCTGCGACGCGGCTCTCAAGAAGTATCCCGAGATGGACGCAGATAACCTCTTCGAAACCGGCGGCTCCTACGGCGGCTTTATGACCAACTGGATCATCGGCCACACCGACCGCTTCCGCGCCTGCGCCAGCCAGCGCTCGATCTCGAACTGGACGAGCTTCTACGGCGTGTCCGACATCGGCCCCGACTTCTCCGAAGACCAGTGCGGCTCGACCATCTGGCCGGATGTCGAAAAATTCTGGTGGCACAGCCCCATGAAGTACGCCGACAAGGTCAAAACACCGACGCTCTTTCTCCACTCGCTCGAGGACTACCGCTGCCCCGTCGATCAGGGCTATCAGATGTACTCCGCACTGATCGCGCACGGCGTCGAGAGCCGCCTTGTGCTCTTCCGCGGCGAGAACCACGAGCTCTCCCGCAGCGGCAAGCCCAAGCACCGCATCCGCCGCTTAAACGAGATCACCGGCTGGTTCGAGCAGCACAAGGGCTAAAATGGAAATTCGCAAAACCGCCCTGCAGGACGTCGACACGGTGCTGGACGTCTTCGCCGCCGCAAAGCGCTACATGCGCGCAAACGGCAATGCCTCGCAATGGGGCGACGAGTACCCAGACCGCAGCATCGTCACCTAAAGTACCGCAGCCGCCTGTGCGGCGACGTCTGCCTGCATCCGGACGGCGAGATCAACATCGTCGTGGCGAAGAGCTTCCAGAACAAGCACATCGGCAGGCGCGTCACCGGCGAAATTCAAAAGCTCGCGAGGGAACAGCATATCCCCAAACTGCACGCGGAGATCTACTCGTTCAATGCGCAGTCGCAGCGGATGTTCGAGCGCGCCGGATTCCACAAGGCCGGCGACGAGCTGTATGAAATGAAATTATAACTTCCAAACAGGAAAAGCGCCCGCTCGGTGAGTGGGCGCTTTTTTCATTCTTCAGAACTCCGGGCCGTCATAGTGGTAGTAGTCGCTGCCGCCGATGAAGCGGTCGTCGCGCGAGAGCTTTTTGATCATGCGGTACGCCGCGGCGAAGAGCAACACAACGAACACAACGAAAATCCATGCATAGCCGTCGTACTCATAGGTCGCGATGAAGTCGTACGTGCCGTGCAGCAGCACCGGCACGAGCACGGCAAAGCGGCGGCAGCGGCGGCTGCGGTACTCGTCGCCAAAGTTGTCGTAGCGCTTGGCAAGGCCGTAGAAAGCGCCCATGAACACGCCGAAGCACGCGTGTCCAGGCACAGCCGTGACGGCGCGGACAGCCGCCGTGCCGAGGCCGTACATCAGCACATAGCTGATATTCTCCCACAGGGCAAAGCCGAGCGCGACGAACACGGCGTACACAATGCCGTCGAACTGGCAGTTGAATTCGCCCGAATACCACGTGCGCTTTTTGAGCAGCAGATACTTAAAGCCCTCCTCTGACAGCGCGACCACAATGAAGTAGAGCAGCGCGTTGTATGCGGTCGAATTCTGCGGCAGGAGCAGCGTGAGCACCGTCTCGCCGATCTGCTCGGTCACGATGGCAGCGAACGTCGATAGAATGCCGAAAATCACGAGCGAGAGCAGCAGCCCCGGCGACTCTTTGTCGAGCCGGTCCTCCTTGTAGACAAAGCGCAGCAGGACAATGGCCGGAATGACTGCCGCAGCGATCAATATCGGGTTTACATAAAAGAGAAACATGACAGTTTTCCTCTCTTTTTTCTGATGATATCACAGCATATCAGCCGCGAGAATATTTGTCAACGCGGTGTTCTTTCTTTTTCCCACTTGACCGGAAGGAAAAGCGCGCGTATGATAAATGCATTCACTTTACTCATATAAAGGGGGGGAAGAATCATGGAACGTCGAACGCCGTGGCTCGGCTATCTCTGCGTGATCCTGAGCGCCGTCATCTTCGGCTGTATGCCGCTGGGCGCGAATTTTCTCTACGCGCAGGGCGTGACGCCGATGTCGCTGGTGTTTCTGCGCAATCTTCTCTCGCTCCCGGTCCTCGCGCTGCTGTGCCAAAAGCAGGGCGGGCTGCGCATCAGCCGAGGCGCGCTGCTCGAGACCAGCCTGACCGGCTTTTTCGGCTGCTGTATCACGCCGATCCTGCTGTTCAGCTCGTATCGCTATCTTGCCTCCGGCATGGCGACGGTATTCCACTTCGCCTATCCCGTCATCGTGGTGCTCGGCGGCCTGGTGCTGCGCGAACGGGTGCAGAAAAAAGCGCTTTTCTGCGCGGTCCTGTGCTCCCTCGGCATTCTGCTTCTCATCGACCCAAGCGGTGCAGTCGATCCGCTCGGTGTCGCGCTGGCGCTGACGTCCGGCGTGACCTACGCCGTCTACATTCTGCTTTTAGCGCATTTCCGCCACCGCGAGGTCATGGGCTTTCGTATGACCTTCTACATGGCGCTCATCAGTGCGGTCTGCATGTTCTTTCTCTGTCTCTTCTCGCACCAGCTCTGCCTGCCGCAGACCCTCGCCGGATGGCTCGCGGCGCTCGCCTTTTCACTGATGATCTGCATCGGCGCGGTCATGCTCTTCCAGAAGGGCACGTTCCTCATCGGCGCACAGCGCGCAGCGATTTTGAGTACGTTTGAGCCGATCACGAGCATTTTTGTCGGCATTCTCTTCTTAAATGAAACGCTCATGCCGCGCATCCTGCTCGGCTCGGCCATCACGCTGGTCGCGGGCGTGTTCATCACTCTGGGCGGCAAAAAGGACGAAGACAAAGAAGAGGCGGCCAAGGACTGATTCCCTTATTCCGCCTCGCTGCCGCCGCTTTTTTCGCACGCGCGCAGAGCGACGATCATCGCAAGGCTGTCGCCCAGCTGCGTAAAGATGGCGGCGAGCAGCGCGACCTCTTCATCGCTCTTTCCCTGCGCCATGGCCGCCGCGGCGGCGCTGACGGCGGCGGGCAGCGCGTCCTGACAGGACATCGTATCACCTCAGGTCAGTTTATGCACCGGGCGCAAAAATAACCGGCGCATTTCTGCTTCGTTTCATCACCACATGGAGGTTTCCCGTTCCCATGCACAGCAAATCACCCGCAGTTGCGGCACTGAAGGCCGCGTTTCCGCACACCATCCCGATCTTCGCAGGCTTTTTATTTCTCGGCATGACCTATGGCGTCTATATGCGCACGTCGGGCTTTAGCTTCTGGTATCCGATGATCATGAGCGTCGTCATCTTCGGCGGCAGCCTTGAATTTGTCGCGACGAGCATGCTGCTCGCACCGTTCGCGCCGGTGCAGGTCTTCCTGACGGCGGTGATGATCCAGGCGCGCCACCTGTTTTACGGTATTTCGATGCTCGACAAGTACAAGGGCACGGGCTGGAAAAAGCCCTACCTCATCTACGCGATGTGCGACGAGACGTTCAGCGTCAACTATACGGCGGAGATCCCCGAGGGCGTGGACCGCGGCTGGTTCTACTTCTTCGTCTCGTTGCTCGATGAATTTTACTGGTTCCTGGGCGCGACGCTCGGCGGCATCCTCGGCGGGCTTCTGCGCTTCAATACCGAGGGGCTCGACTTTGTGATGACGGCGATGTTTGTGGTCATCTTCATGGACCAGTGGCTCAAAGAAAAGCACCATTTCAGCGCGTGGATCGGTCTTATCGCAAGTGTTGCGTGTCTGCTCATTTTCGGTGCGGACAACTTCCTCATTCCCACGATGATCTGCATCCTCGTCGCGCTGACCGCGCTGAGAAAGCCCGTCGAAGCCAAGACGCAGGAGGCGGTAAAATGACGATCTTACAACAGGCCATCACCATCATCCTCTGCGCGCTCGGCACGATGCTCACGCGCTTCCTGCCGTTTCTGGTCTTCAACCCGAAAAAGCCGACGCCCAAGTACATCCAATACCTCGGCTCAGCACTGCCGGGCGCGATCTTCGGCATGCTCGTCGTCTACTGCCTGCGCAATGTTGACATGCTGCACTTTGCCTACGGCCTGCCCGAGCTCATCGCCATCGCCGTGACGGTCGGCCTGCACCTGTGGAAGAGACAAATGCTGCTCTCCATCGCGGGCGGCACGGTGTGCTATATGCTGCTGGTGCAGTTCGTGTTCTGATTTTGATTTCAACAGAAAGGAAGATGTTCCCATGCGCGTGCTTGACCTGACCCACACCATCGCTGAAAATATGCCGGTCTATCCCGGCACGGAGACACCCATTTTCGCCGGTGCGAACACCTATGAAAAGGACGGCTTCAAGGAGACGAAGCTGACCATGTACACCCACACGGGCACACACATGGACCCGCCCGCGCATCTGTTCGCCGGCCGCACGACGCTCGACGCGTTCCCCGCCTCGCAGTTCATCGGCAAGGCGCTCGTTATCGAGTGCAGCGACTTGAACGAGGGCAAGGCCATCACGCTCGAGCGCATCCTGCAATACGGCAAAGACGCGGAAAACGCCGATTTTCTGCTCTTCCACCTCGGCTGGGACAAGCGCTGGGGGACGGATGCCTACTTTGGCGACTATCCCTGCCTTGATGATGCGGCGCTCGACTACATCATCGCGGGCGACTTTAAGGGCATCGGCTTCGACGTGATCGGTCTTGACCCCATCGCGGACGAAAACCTGACACGGCACAAAAGGCTTTTCGCGCGCAAAGACATCGTCAACATCGAAAACCTCAAGGACCTCGACAAATGCGGCAAGGGGTTGTTTTCGTTCAGCTGCTTCCCGCTCAAGCTCGAAAGCTGCGATGGTTCGCCCATCCGCGCCGTGGCATGGTTCGAGGACTGATCCGTTACGCTTTGATGCAACAAATTGAACGTTCAGGAGGAATACCATGGTAGAAAAACAGGCCTTGACCGCACTTTTTGAAAAATATATCCGGAAACTGAGGATCACACCCACGTGGGATATCCGCCTTGAATTCGTGGAAGACCCCGCGTGGCCGAAAACCGGCGACATCAAGATCGACTGCGCCGACAGAAAAGCAATCATTCTTCTGAATATTGCGAATCCCAAGCGGGAGGAAAACTTTGAAGAGATCATCGTTCATGAGCTGATGCACATCAAAATGTATCCGCTCGATCAGGTGACCGAATCGCTGATCGTGAATTGCTTTGAAGAAGGCTCGGCAGCAAACAAGTTTGCCTATGAACAGTTTTTTACGACGCTTGAGCAGACCGTGGAAGAGCTTGCCAAATGCTTCTTGCTGGAATTCGGCGAAAACAAAGAACTCTCCTACGGGAGATGCCGTCAGGAAAAGTCCTTCAACGATCTATATGACGGTCTGAAGAACATCGAGTAACAACAGATTTCTCCGTCTCATTATGGACAACAATTGCCCCTCCGTATTTTGAATACGGAGGGGCAACTTTATGGTTCTTTTTATCGCTCAATGAGTTTCTGGCCGCTGCCGTAGAGATAGTCGTAGTTTTCGCGCATAATGTTCTTGATAAACGGGATACACAGCACCGCGTCCGCGGCGATCCATGCGCAGGGATCGGCCACGCACAAACCGTAGACCGCAGCCTGCGGCGCCTGCGCGCTGACCATGCCGCCCGCGAGCGCGGCGGGCAGCAGCAGACAGACGGCAACGCGCGCGACAAGCTCGGCCGCTCCCGCGCCCAGCACGAACTGCGGCTTGCCGATGCCCTGCACACAGTTTCGCGCGACAAAGATAAACCCGAGGAATGCGTAGAGCGACAGGTCGATATAGAGGTAGGAATTGCCAAAGCGGAGCGTCTCCGCCGTCACCTTGTCAGCACTGAGGAAGATGTGAAGATAGGTGCCGTTGATCGTCAGCAGCAGTCCGATCAGGATGGAGCACGCCGCCATGATGAGCATAATGATGAGCGACTGGAGTGTGCCCTTCTTGATGCGCTTCGTGTCGCCCGCACCAAGATTCTGCGCCGTAAAGCTGGTCATCGCAGAGCCGAGACCGTTGAGCGGCGTCATCAGCAGGTTGTTGACTTTGTTTGCCGCGCCGAAACCGTTCTGTGCCGCATTGGAAACCATCGCTCCACCCAGCATATCAAACTGCACGACGATGCTCTGCACCACGATGATACCAATTGCCAACACCGAAAACTGCAAGCCGAGCGGAATGCCCTGAATGAGATGGCGCACAATGTCATGCCGCTCGATCTTCCAGTCCTCACTGTGCAGATGCAGCTCGGGATATTTGGAGAAAGCATAGGCAAAGCAGCCCAGCGTGCTGATGAGCTGCGCGCTCACCGTGGCGATGGCCGCACCGGCGACACCCCAGCGGAACACAATGATAAACAGCAGGTCGAGTCCCACGTTCAGCACCGTGGAAAACAGAAGGAACGCCAGCGGCGTCACGCTGTCGCCCATGCTGCGCAAGAACGAGCAGATGAAGTTATAGAACAGCTGCGCGCCGATGCCCGCAAAAATGATCGCGCAATACGTATAGGCCGCGCGGTAGACCTCGCCGTTGTCCGGCGTCACATTGATCCACGCGAGCATCGGATCGAGCAGAAGCAGCGCAAGCACCGTCAGGATGACCGTCAGCGCGGCGGATAAAACGATCTGCGTCGTCAGCGAGCGCCGCACCCCCGCAGGATTGTGCGCGCCGACATTGCACGACGTGACCACGCAAAAACCCGCGCTGACGCCGAAGGCAAATTGCAGGAAAATAAAGATGAGCGACGTCGTATCGTTGACGCCCGCGACCTCCTGCGCTGTCAGCGTTTGGCCGACGATGGCCGCGTCGCTGATCGTGTAGACCTGCTGCAGCAAGTACGAAACAATGATTGGGAAAGAAAACGCCAAAATCGTCTTCCAGCATTCGCCCTGCGTGAGCTCCACCGGTCGGAAGAGCGAAGATAAACCTTTTTTTTGCATCATAAAAATCTCCATCATTTTTTAACTGGGCGATTATAGTCTCCCAGGCGAAACTTGTCAAGGCAAAAAATAAACAAAAAAAGTCACTCGCATGAGTGACTTCTTTCGTGTTGGCGCTACCTATCTTTCCGGGCCGTCTCCAGCCAAGTATTGTCGGCAGAAGCGAGCTTAACTTCCGTGTTCGGGATGGGAACGGGTGGACCCTCGCCCTAATCAGCACCAACTGCTGTATTGCAACTGCATCTCTACAGTAACAAACCTTTATTCATTTGTCAAGTTCGGAAAATGGTGACCCGTACCGGATTCGAACCGATGTTAACGGCGTGAGAGGCCGCTGTCTTAACCACTTGACCAACGGGCCATGCCTTGCGTCGTGGGGTCCCCACTGGATGGTGCTCCCATCCAGTGGGATGGTACACCTTCAGGGACTCGAACCCTGGACACCCTGATTAAGAGTCAGGTGCTCTACCAGCTGA
>OGLV01000425.1_pt1 | contig 15145 bp, 11 predicted proteins | sample 1572851 | NCBI WGS metagenome assembly OGLV01 (sample SAMEA2582005, study PRJEB24529) | metagenome | biome: Human gut stool | place: China | collected 2011
CTCGCTCTATTATACCTTACAGGCTGCGGGTGCGGATCTCGGTGGTGACCTTGGCGATGAAGTCCTCAAGGCTCATCTCGGTGGTCTCGCCCTTGCGGTCGCGCACGGAGATGTTGCCGGCCTCGGCTTCCTTGGCGCCCAGCACCAGCATATAGGGCACGCGGTCCACCTGCTGTGCGGCACGGATCTTGTAGCCGATCTTCTGGTTGTCGTCGTCCAGCACAACACGGATACCGGCGTCAGACAGCTTCTCGGTCACGTCCTGTGCGTACTCCAGCGTCTTTTCGGACACGGGCAGCACCTTGACCTGCGTGGGAGCCAGCCAGGTGGGGAACTTGCCCTTGGTCTCCTCGATCAGGTAGGCCATGAAGCGATCCAGAGAGCCCAGAATTGCGCGGTGCAGCACCACAGGGGTCTTTTCGGAGCCGTCCTTGTCCACATAGGTCAGGTGGAACTTTGCGGGCAGGCAGAAGTCCAGCTGGCAGGTGGACAGGGTATACTCGGCACCCACGGCGGGCTTCACGTTCACGTCCAGCTTCGGGCCGTAGAAAGCAGCCTCGCCGATCTCCTCGGTGAAGTGGATGCCCAGCTCGGTCAGCACCTCGCGCAGGGCCTGCTCTGCATGGTTCCACATAGCATCATCGTCGTGGTACTTCTTCTTATCGGCAGGATCACGCAGGCTCAGCACGCAGCGGTAATCGGTGATGTTGAAGTCCTTGTACACCTCAAAGATCAGGTCGCACACGTTTGCGACCTCGCTCTTGATCTGCTCCGGGGTGCAGAACAGGTGAGCATCGTTCTGGCAGAAGTGACGGCCGCGCTCGATGCCCTTCAGGGTGCCGGAGGACTCGTAACGGAAATCGTGGGCGATCTCACCGATGCGCATGGGCAGGTCACGGTAAGAATGGGGACGGTTTGCGTAGATCATCATGTGATGGGGGCAGTTCATCGGGCGCAGCACATAGCTTTCGCCCTCCATCTCCATGGCGGGGAACATATTCTCGCGGTAGTGATCCCAGTGACCGGAGGTCTTATACAGGTTCACAGTGCCGATGCAGGGAGTCATAACGTGCAGGTAGCCGCGTGCACGCTCCTTCTCCTTGATATAGTTCTCCAGCTCCTGCCAGACGGTGTAGCCTGCGGGCAGGAACATGGGCAGGCCGCGGCCCACCAGATCATCGGTCATGAACAGGCCCATCTCCTTGCCGATCTTGCGGTGATCGCGCTCGCGGGCCTCCTGCTGCTCCTTCTCCCAAGCGTCCAGCTCCTCCTGATTGCGGAAAGCCACGCCGTTGATACGGGTCAGCATCTTGTTTTCCTTGTCGTTCTTCCAGTATGCGCCGGACTGCTGGGTGATCTTGAAAGCCTTCAGCGCCTTGGTGTAGGTCAGGTGGGGTCCGATGCACATATCCACGTACTCGCCCTGCTGGAAGAAGCTGAACTCGGTCTCGTCGGCCAGATCTGCCATGTGCTCGATCTTGTAGTGCTCCTGACGCTCCTCCATCAGCTTCTCAGCCTCGGCGCGGGGCAGGATGAAGGGCTTGATGGGCAGGTTCTCCTTGACGATCTTGCGCATCTCTTTTTCGATGTTGGCCAGATCCTCGTCGCTCAGCTTCTGGTCGCCCAGATCGACATCGTAGTAGAAGCCGTTCTCGGTGGCAGGGCCGAAGGCAAAATCAGCCTGCGGATACAGGCGCTTGATGGCCTGTGCCATAACGTGAGCAGCGGTGTGACGGATAACGTGTAGCTCCTGATCCTGCGGGCACTCGTCCACATGACCGTCCTTGTAGATGATCTTCATAGTAGATTCTCCTTTGACAATGTGGTTTTGAACAAAAATAAAAAGCGCTTCACCCCGTAAAACTCACGGGATGAAGCGCCGATCAAATGTCTGCGTTCCACGGTTCCACCCGAATTGCGCGCTCCCCGGCGGGGAAACGCGCCCCTCGCAGTGCTGTAACGGGCACGCCCGGCAGAGGTTCGCCTCTGCACTCTGCGGTGGTAGAAGCCGGGGTCATGGCAGGCTGCTTGCAGCACCCGGAAACCCGGGGCAGCCCTCTCTGCGGCATGAAAAGCGGGGCTTCAGTTTGTCCGCATCAATGTTTTGGACAGGATGAAACTACGCTGATTGTAGCACGCCAGAGCAAAAAAATCAAGAGATAACGGCAGAAATATACTTTTTTATGCGCCCTGCTTCTCCGCGCTGCGCACAGCCAGCGCCTTGGCGGGCTTCATCAGCAGCACGCAGACACCGTTAAAGAGCACAGAGCCCACGATGAAGGTGATGAAGAACTGCGGCAGATGGGTGGTCAGGGCAGGGATATCAATGCAGGCCACGGTCAGGTAGGCAAAGCCCACGTTGTTCAGCACCTTGGGTGCGTAGGGGTGCAGGATGATGAGGATGAACAGCACCACGGCCAGCGGCAGGATAAAGCCGAGGAAATCGCCCAGAACAGGGGTCAGGGCACTGATGGACAGCAGCGCCGCCACAGTGAGCACCAGACCCACAAGGCCGCCCAGCTCCACAGTGACAAGGCGATCCTTCACATCGCCCTCCAGCGTGAACATCATGATGTTGCTCAGGAAGATCAGCCAGCTGTACTCCATGCCGGTCAGGTGGATGACGGCATTTGCAATCAGGATCCAGACCAGCAGCATCAGGCGGAAGTAAAGCAGAAAGCGCTTGGTTACGGCCTCGTTCATAGGGGTGTCCTCTCTTTCTCGTCTGTATTGACAAGTGTTTCTTTTCAAATATGTGAACATTTTGGCAAGCAATACTTGCTTCTAACGTGATGAGTATACAATACTTTCCAGTAAAAGACAATAGTTTGGCAAGTAAAAGTTGCATTGTATATAAATTTGGTATGGCAGGGGAGCCGGGGATGCAGACCGAAGGGGTACTTCCCTGAGAGGGTTCTGTTCCTCGTCAAAACCGCAAAACTGTATTTTCTACAAGTACAGTTTTCAGGGCAATTTTGCAAAAGCTTACAAAAAACGTGATTTGAGGCGTCAAAATGCCTGAAAACACTTTCTCTTTTTTGCCGTATATGCTATAATGACAACTGTTCTCGCACAAGAAACAGGAAAATGTACGCACTAGGCGTACAGTGTAAGAGGAGTGTTACGATATGAAAACCTTGAAAGCGGTTGTAGCAAAATACAACCAGACCAGCCTGATCCTGCGCATCCTGATCGGCCTGGCAGTCGGTTCGGTGCTGGCGCTTGTTGCGCCGGGCGCGGGTTGGGTCGGCGAGCTGGGCAGCCTGTTCGTCGGTGCGCTGAAGGGCATTGCCCCGGTGCTGGTGTTCGTCATTGTGGCAAGCGCACTGGCACAGGGCTCGTCCAAGCTGGACCGCCGCTTCGGCACCGTGATCTGGCTGTATATGCTCACCACCTTTCTGGCGGCAGCCATTGCGGTCATCACCAGCTTTATGTTCCCGGTCAAGGTGGTACTGGCCGATGCGGCACAGTCTGACGTGATCCCGCAGGGCTTGGGCGAAGTGCTGAGCACCCTGCTGACCAACTTTGTGGCCAACCCCGTCAGCGCCCTGATGAACGGCAACTACATTGGCATTCTGTTCTGGGCCTGTATGTTCGGCATTGCCATGAAGAAGATCGGCGCAGAGAGTACCAAGGTCTTTCTGGCAAACACCGCCGATGCCGTTTCTCAGATCGTGCGCTGGATCATCAATCTGGCCCCCTTCGGCATCATGGGTCTGGTGTACACCAACGTTTCCGGCAACGGTCTGGCCATCTTTACCCAGTACGGCAAGCTGCTGGCGCTGCTGGTGGGCACCATGCTGTTCATGGCGCTGATCGTTTCCCCCTTCATCATGTTCATCTACCTGCGCTGCAACCCGTACCCGCTGGTATTCCGCTGCCTGAAGGAATCCGGTCTGACCGCTTTCTTCACCCGCAGCTCTGCAGCCAACATCCCAGTGAATATGTCCCTGTGTGAAAAGCTGGATCTGGACAAGGATATGTACTCCGTGTCCATCCCGTTGGGCGCTACCATCAACATGGACGGTGCCGCCATCACCATTACCATCATGACGCTGGCAGCAGCTAACACCTTGGGCATTCAGGTGTCTTTGCCCGCCGCCATCGTGCTGAGCGCCATGAGCGCTCTGGGTGCCTGCGGCGCTTCCGGCGTGGCCGGCGGCTCCCTGCTGCTGATCCCCATGGCCTGCTCGCTGTTCGGCATCTCCAACGACATCGCCATGCAGATGGTAGGCGTAGGCTTCATCATCGGCGTGGTGCAGGACTCGGTAGAGACCGCGCTGAACTCTGCCGGTGACGTGGAGTTTGCCGCCACCGCCGAGTATCACCAGTGGCTCAAGGAGGGCAAGCCTCTGCCGGCTTTCCTGAAGGGCTGATCGTATCCCAGCACAAACAAAGCAGCCGCTGCACGAGAAAGTGCAGCGGCTGCTTTGTTGTTGTAATGAAATTCACCCAAACAGCACCACGGCGTAGCTTACGCCTTTGTCTACCACATAGGCAACGCCCAGTTTGGTCTTGCCCTTTGCGGCTTTGGTCATGGCTTCGGGGTAAGTGCCGTCCTTCGGCAAAACAAAGATGATGTCCGAAGTGCTGTTGGGGTCCGGCTTGATGTCAAAGCCCGGCGTAAAGTCATCTGCGCCCATACCGCCGCCGATGCCCTTGCCAATGCCCATGCTGTCAAAGGCAGAAGCGTAGTAACCCTGGTTCAGGTAGGTTTTTGCAACGTTGTCTACACTGTTCTTCCGGGAAAGCTCCGTCTTTTCCTTATTGACAGAGCAGGACGGCGAGGTGCCGGCGACCCAGTAGGCAACATAGTAAGCTTTTCGCTCAGGTCCTCGTTGTAAGTCATTTCCACGTTGTATATCATTTTGAATTTATCGCGCAGCGCCTTTACGCTTTTACTTTCGGCGTCCGAGCGCTTGGGGCTCATCGGTGCGCCTACGCTGGCATCGCAGGCGGTGAACACGGTCAGTGCCATCAAGCCGACCAGCAGGCAGGCCAGTAATTTCTTCCAGTTTTTCATAGAACGATGCTCCTTTCTGTTCCGGGGTCGTTGCTTTTTGCTTTCTTCTGCATCCATGATACCTTTTTTTAACGGGAAATGCAATCGTTTTGGCGCAAAAAAGCAGGCTGCCGTGCAAAAAACACGGCAGCCTGCGGAAAAAGCTTTATTTTGCGTACTCCACAGCGCGGCTCTCGCGGATGACGTTGACCTTGATCTGGCCGGGGTAATCCAGCGTATCCTCGATCTTTTTGGCGATAGCGCGTGCCAGCAGGATGACCTGATCGTCGCTGATGACGTCGGGCTTGACCAGAATGCGCACCTCGCGGCCTGCCTGTACGGCAAAGGCCTGCTCCACGCCCTCGAAGCTGGAGGAGATCTCCTCCAGATTTTCCAGACGCTTGACGTAGCTTTCCACGTTCTCGCGGCGGGCACCCGGGCGGGCGGCGCTGATGGCGTCGGCAGCCTGAATGATGAAGGCCAGCGGGGTCTTGGGCTCCACATCGCCGTGGTGTGCCTCAATGGCGTGGATGATCTGGGTGTTCTCCTTGTACTTGCGGCAGATGTCCACGCCGATCTGGACGTGGCTGCCCTCGATCTCGTGATCCAGTGCCTTGCCGATATCATGCAGCAGACCGGCGCGGCGCGCCATGGTGACGTTCACGCCCATCTCGCCTGCCAGCAGACCGGCCACCCAAGCCACTTCCATGCTGTGGGTCAGGGCATTCTGGCCAAAGCTGGTGCGGTACTTCAGCCGGCCGATCAGCTTGATCAGGTCGGGGTGCAGGCCGTGGATGCCCAGCTCCATCACCGCGCGCTCGCCCTCGCGCTTCATCTGCAGTTCCAGATCGTGGCGGCACTTTTCCACCGTCTCCTCGATGCGGGCAGGGTGGATACGGCCATCGCCGATCAGGCGCTCCAGCGTCATGCGGGCCACCTCGCGGCGGGTCTGGTCGAAGGAGGACAGGGTAATGGCCTCCGGGGTATCGTCGATGATCAGATCCACGCCGGTAGCGGTCTCCAGTGCGCGGATGTTGCGGCCCTCGCGGCCGATGATGCGGCCCTTCATTTCATCGCTGGGCAGCGGCACCACGCTGACGGTGGTCTCGCTGCAATGGTCGGCAGCGCAGCGGCTGACGGCCTGTCCGATAAGGTTGCGGGCGATGTTATCGCAGTTTTCCTTCAGGTCGGTCTCGTAGGCGGCAACGCGCACGGCCTTTTCGTGGGTCAGCTCCTCGTCCACCTTGTGCAGCAGCACTTCGCGGGCGTCCTCCTGGCTCAGGCCGGCCAGCGTTTCCAGACGCTCCATCTCCTTGGCGCGCAGAGCATCGATCTCTGCCAGACGCTCCTCGGCCTCGGCAGCGCGCTTTTTCAGCTCTTCTTCCTTCTTTTCCAGCGCCTCGGTCTTGCGGTCCAGCGCTGTCTCCTTCTGGTCGATGCGGTTCTCCTGACGGCTGATCTCCGCACGGCGCTGCTTGATCTCCTTGTCGGCCTCTGCCTTCTGGGCATCGACCTCGGCTTTCAGACGGAAAGCCTCGTCCTTTGCTTCCAGAACCGCTTCCTTGCGCTTCTGGTCAGCGGTCTTGATCGCCTCGTTCACCAGCCGGGTAGCCTCGGCCTCGGCGCTGCCGATCTGGGCTTCGGCAGTCTTTTTACGGTTGTTGTAACCAATAAAATAGCCCGCAGCCACACCGACAACAGCAACGATCAAGGCCACGATCACTCCGATCGCGGTCATTGCGTTCACTCTCCTTTGTTTCAATTCAATGCAAAATTAAAAGCAGGAGACGCTGCGCAGCAGGACACGGGCAATGATATAGAAAGAGCTTTCAATGCAAAAAGTGACACCAAAACCATACGCACCACCCAAAACCGGCGGCACGGGCAAAAGCATACGGCTTTTCTCTTTACGGTTCCATTTTATATCAAACAGGCACGCTTTGCCTGAAACGGGTACAGGGTCACACTGAAACCTGCGTACAGCGTCTTTGATTCCATACTACTAAATATAGTACGAAACATTTGCCCGCTTGTCAAGAGGAAAACCCTGCCCGCAGAACATTTTGTGCAGAAAAACAAAAATAAGATGGCTGCGGCAGGCACCCCCTCAGTCATCGCTGCGCGATGACTGAGGGGGTTCTCTCCTTCAAACCAAAAGGGCTGCCCCGGAGAACGGAGCAGCCCTTCTGGTTTATGATGAAAAGAAGAAAATGAAGGAGATGTCTTATTATTTGGCGGCTTTTTCGCCCTCCGGGAAGATGATCTTATTCACAAAGAAGAAGATCACCATGGAGATGCCGCCGTTGAGCACGGTGGTGCCGATGTTGTAAATGAAGTCCGGTACCAGCAGCCCTGCCACCGCCACCCAGATGCAGTTGATGGAGTTGACGATGCAGGTAATGACGCAGAAGGCCAGTACATACCAGCCGATCTGTTTTGCCAGATTGCCCTTGCTGCGGAACACAAAATTGCGCTGGATGGGGAAGTTGATGCACTCGCCGATGACCATGGCGATCATGTAGGCGCAGAAGTAGGGCAGACCGCCGTGGGCGGCATCGTAGCCGAGGATGTTCCACTTGAAGGTCTCGCCGAACAGGGTAATGTCGATACCCGGCCAGCCGAAATCCACCACCGGCAGGCTGGCAAATGCCTTGGGCAGAAATTGCAGCAGCAGGTACTTGAACACCGTGATGAGGTTGGACACGATGACGAACAGACCGCCCTCGCGCACCCACTTGGCAGCGGCGGGGTGCTTTGCCGCGAAGTTATTCCAGAAATTCATAGCCTGCTTCCTTTCAGCTGTTTTTCAAGCGCTCTTCCATGCGGCTGTTCAGCACGAGGTTCTTCACAGCCTCAAAAATCACCCGCACAAGACCGATGATCCAGAAGCCCTGCAGCTCCATCACGATGCCGTCCACCATGCCCATGCTGATGGCGCCGTTGGTCATTTTGGCCAGCGCCCGCAGAGGCATATTGTACTGGAACAGGATGTTCAGGTCGGGCTTGCCCTTTTTGATGCTGCGGCGCAGCAGGGTGCCCAGCACGGCAGCCGCCAGCCAGCCGATGGGGCTGCGTCCGTGCCCCATCTCGCCCAGCGTCATGTTGCGGTCGATGTGCACCTTGTTCTCCGGGATGGGACGACCAAGCAGCGCCTCAAACTCCGCGTCCGGCACGTTCTGCACCTGTGCGGTGCGGTAATGCTCCAGATTTTTGCCCGCGTAGGGGTCGGGTGCGCCGGTGCCCGCCACCGTAACGGCAGCAGTCAGACGGATATCGGCGCTGGAAGCGCCCACCAGCAGCTGATAACTGCCGCCCTCCACCTCCCAGCGGTCGGTCTTGACGTTCCAGTAGCGGAACGCCTTGTCGTCCAGCGGGATGGTGACGGTCTTGCTCTCTCCGGCTTCCAGCTGCACCTTGGTAAAGCCCTTCAGCTCCTTGACGGGGCGGAAAACTTTTGCATCCGGCTTTGCCACATACAGCTGCACCACCTCGGCACCGGCACAGCTGCCGGTGTTGGTGACAGTCAGGGTCACGCCCTTTTCGTCTGCTTTCAGGTCACTGTACACAAAGCTGGTATAGCTCAGGCCGTAGCCGAAGGGGAAGGCGGTGGGCACACCGGCAGTGTCGTAGTAGCGGTAGCCCACATACAGGCCCTCGCGGTACTCCACGGTGCGTCCCGCGCCGCCGAAGCGCTCCTTTGCGGGGGTGTCGGCGTAGCGGCACGCCCAGGTCTCCGCCAGCTTGCCGCAGGGGTTCTGCGCGCCGGTGAGCACCTCGACCAGTGCGCCCGCACCGGCCTGACCGCCCAAGCAGCCGTAGACCAGCGCCTTGCAGTCCTTGACCCAATCGCTTTCCAGCGAGGAGCCCGCACTCAGCAGCAGCACCACGTTGGGGTTCGCTGCCGCCACAGCGGTCAGCAGTTCCAGCTGGTTTTCTGCCAGCTTCATGTCGGCGCGGTCGATGCCCTCGCTCTCCTTGATCTCGTCCAGACCCATGCACAGCAGCACCACATCGGCGTTCTTTGCCAGCAGCACCGCCTCGGCCTTCAGTGCCTCATCGGGCTTGCCCTGCCGGTCAAAGCCCTTGGCGTAGCCGACGCTGTTCAGGCCGCTTTCGGCAAGGCAATCCAAGAAGGAATCCACCTTGATGGAGTTGACGGCGCTGGAGCCTGCACCCTGATAGCGGGGCGTCTGGGCAAAGTCGCCGATGACCGCCACCTTTTCTCCCTTTGCAAGGGGCAGCAGGCTGTTTTCGTTCTTCAGCAGCACGATGCTCTGGGCAGCAGCCCGGCGTGCCAGTGCGTGGTGGGCGTCGGCATCGAACTTGCCGGGTGCGGCGTCCACCGCCGCCTTGGTGGTGAACACCAGTTCCAGCAGCTCCTCCAGCCGGGCGTCCACGTCCGCTTCGGTGATCTTGCCGGTCTGCACCGCCTTCATCAGCTCCCGGATGGAGTCATCACCCGGGCAGGGCATTTCCAGGGTAGAGCCGTTCTTCACGCCAAGGGCGTGGTCGTTGCTGCCGCCCCAGTCGGTGACCACTGCGCCGTCAAAGCCCCAGTCCCTGCGCAGGATATCCATGAGCAGGTGGGCGTTCTCGTTGGCGTAGGTGCCGTTGACAAGGTTATAGGCGGACATGATGGTCTTGGGCTGCGCCTCCTTGACCACCATCTCGAAGCCGGTCAGGTAAATTTCCCGCAGGGTGCGCTCGTCCACGATGGAATCCGAGGCCATGCGGCGCAGCTCCTGACTGTTCACAGCAAAGTGCTTGGGGCAGGCGGCAATGCCGTTTTTCTGGATGCCGCGGACGTAGGCCGCCGCCATTTTACCGGCAAGGTAGGGGTCCTCCGAGAAATACTCGAAGTTGCGGCCGCACAGGGGGCTGCGCTTGATGTTCAGGCCGGGGCCCAGCAGCACCGACACGCCCTGTGCCGCTGCTTCTTCGCCCATGGCTGCGCCCACAGCCTCGCCAAGCTCCGGGTCCCAGCTGTTGGCAACGGTGGCCGAGGTGGGGAAGCAGGTGGCGGGCACACTGGGGTTCAGGCCCAGATGGTCAGCTGCGCCCGCCTGCTTGCGCACGCCGTTGGGGCCGTCCGACAGGGTAATGGCCGGGATGCCCTTGCCCGGCAGCGCCCGGGTGGTGAACACCGTACCGCCGCTCAGCAGGGCGCATTTTTGTTCCAGGCTCAGTTTTGCAATAATATCCTGATATTTCACGGGGAAATCTCCTTTCAGTAGAAACGGTATTGCCTTTGGAAACAGGACCACGCATAAGGAGAAGAAGCGTGATTCTGTTTCCAAAAGGGAACACGGCTGCGGGCCGTAACTGCCGTGCAGCCGTGTTCCGGGATTAGAAGGAAGACAGTTTTGATTACGGGTCAGTACTTATGCCTTACTCACATCCGCACCTGCATTGGTATTAGCCAGCGTTTTATTATACTTGCGGCGGCGAAGAATCACCACAACACCTGCCAGAACCAACACATAGACAATCACACTGCCTACCAGTGCAGGCGTGCGCCACATAGGCACAGGCGCATCTACATCTACACCGTAGCTATTCGCCAGCGTATACAGATACTGATGTGCAGCTTCGCGCATCTTCAGCTGACCGGTAGCAGTCTGGCTCAGGTTATCGAAGGTCTTAGTGCCCCAGCCAAACAGCAGATTGGTACCACCTGCCAAGACAGCTTTTTCAATATCCATAAAGCCATGCTCCTCGTTGTTATCCGTAATCACAGTGCCAATAAAGCCCCATTCATTACGCAGAACATTGGTCAGTAGTGCAGTACTTGCACCGGCCCAAGTAGTACCAATATTATTGTAGGAAGACATCACAGCCGTGCTGCCGCCTTCCTTCACAGCCTTTTCAAACGGCACGAAGTAAATTTCACGCATCGCCTGCTCATCGGCCCAGGTGCACAGACCATAATGACGCCAGGTCTCACGCTCATTCAGTGCAAAATGCTTAATGTAGCAGTACATACCATTTTTCTCTGCCGCACCAACCGTAGCAGCGGACATGGAACCAGAAAGGAAGCCATCCTCAGAATAGTACTCAAAGTTACGGCCAGCAAATGCATTGCGGTGGGTATTAGCACCAGGTGCATACCAGCCGGAAATATTCCACGCCTTTCCTTCCTGCGAGATTGCATCGCCAAATTCAGAAGCCAGGTCTACATTCCAAGTAGCCGCCAGCAGAACTTCTGCCGGATAAGTAACCGTCTTATATGTGCAGGTACCCATAAAGGCATCGAACACATAACTCAGAGCGGCAGGTCCGTCCATTTCATAAGTCTGTCCCTTACCGATATTATCAACTGCTGCACTTCCCCAGCCATCTGCGCCCAGCAGTTTGTACATATCATCAAGGGTCAGCTGATCCAGCAGCTTATCCCACTGTGCATCATCATAGGCAAGGCCTTCCATGTCTTTCAGAGTAAGGCCATTCTTTGCACCAAAGGTCGGCGCAGTGTCATCTGCATCCACATAGCTATCATCCACTACCAGCGCATTGTTGAAGGCTTCCAGCTGTTCAGCAGTTGCTTCCTTGCTGGTACCGGGAACGATCTGCCAAGTGTCACGGTTGAGGTAAGCCACATCACCAGCTGCATCATCAAACTGATTTGTTGCTACCACCTCGTCCGAAGAGCGCTTGCCGACATACTTGCAGTTTTCCACACCACTGCCAAACGCACTGTCCTGGAACACTTCATTCTCAGCAACCTTGCAGGTCATGGTCAGATTATCTTTCACCGTATGAGAATCCGTACGCAGAGAAATCTGATACTCGCCAGCTTCCAGCACGTAGGAACCGGTAGAAGTGTAGTACTTCTGTGCATCATAAGAAGCCATCTGCTCTACCGGCATAGAAATCGTAACCGTTTCCGTTTCACCCGGCTGCAATTCTTTCGTCTTTGCAAAGCCGCCCAGTACCTCGCCAGCCTTCTGCAAGCCGCTGCCGCCTTCAGCTGCACTGTAATAGGGCGCACTGTAATACAGTTCCACAACATCTTTGCCAGCCACATTGCCAGTATTGGTAACTTTGACATTCCACTCCAGCGTATCCTGTGCGGTAACGGTAGTCGGAATCGTGTTTTCCAGTTCCCAGTCAAAGCTTGTGTAGCTCAAGCCATAGCCAAAGGGGAACTGCACTACATCATTGTAGGAAAGTCCCGTCAGATTTTCTCCTTCACGGGTAGTGTAATCGTAGCTTTCACGGGTTTCGTAATAACGATATCCCACATAAATGCCTTCCTGATACTCTACAAGGTAGGCAGGATGACTTTCGAAGTTTTTGAAGCAGTCCTTAGAGTTGGTATACTCAAAGGTATCAAAGTTGTAGTAAGAAGGGGTCGTTTCTACTGCATAAGGGTAGATATCCGGCAGACGGCCAGAGGGGTTGACTGCGCCCGTCAGAATGTTGACAATTCCAATCGTGCCCACATCACCGGGATCACCGATCCAGAGGGCTGCATCAACGCCTTCATCATTCAGGAAGCCCAGTTCCATGGCATTGCCTGAATTGATCAGAACGATAACATTATCAAATGTCGCTTCTGCCTGTTCCAGCAAAGACTGTTCCGCGCTGTTCAGTTCCAGATAATGCTTGCTCTGATCCGGTGCATACGAGGTATTTTCAGCCATCGAAGTGGGCAGGTCATTGCCTTCACCGCCCTTGCGGGAGAACACGACCACAGCAGTATCCGAAAAATCCTTCATTGCTTCAAATGAGCAGTCTCCAGTATACTGGTACTCCACACCCATGTTCTTAGCCAATTCCTCGGTTGCAGGCAGTTCCGGGATGGAAAAATCAACAGAGAATGTATTTCCGCCTTCGTTGTTTTTGGGGCTATAGAGATTGACCAGATTTTGATTCACTTCAAAACCTGCATCCGTAAAGGCTTTTACAAAATCTGTCCGGTTTGCAGTGTAGCTGCTGCCACCGGAACCCGTACCGCCATAAACCGGATTTGCGGAAGCATAGCCCAGAAGATTGATTTTTCGGTTTGTTCCTGCCAACGGCAGAGCGCCGTCATTTTTCAGAAGGACTGCGCCTTCCTCCTCGATTTTCTGAGCCACCGACAAGCCATTTGCATAAGATGTTTTTTGCAATTCTGGGTCTCCATTCTGGCCAGGGAATGCCTTGTCCAGAGAACTGGGAAACACACCAAACATTGCTACATCTGCCACTATTCCAACTGCCAGTAAGAGTGCTGTAACAGCTGTCAGCAACTTTGTGGGCTTTTTGTTGTTCGGATCGCGCTTCATTGTGTTGTCTCCTCCATATTCTTTTATATTTTTTGGGCCGTACCCAACTGTGACCCATTATAACGGATATTTGCGCATCGTTATCATCTTTTGCACAATCTGTCGTTTTGGATACACAGTTTGCAAAAGTTACAATAAATTTTCAATTTTTATTGTGCTAATACACAAATATTGCAACATTGTATTTGTGCACCCTGCCAGACAACAAAAAAAACGGCAGGGGATACCTGCCGTAAAAATTATTTGTTTTTGGGCAGCGGAAATAAGATCCGCAGGGTGCACCAGTTGTTTTCCCAGTGCATCGTCATGCTGCCGCCGTGCTGCTGGGCGGTGGTGCGGACGCTTTTCAGGTCCGACCCCTGCTGCGGCAGACCGTCCGCATCCAGTGCCGGGGCGGCCTCTGTATAATGCTCGAACCGCAGCATGGCAAAACCGCCCTGACTGTACACCGCCACCTTGATGAGCCGCTTTTCGGGGTCCGGCTCGGCGCGGACGGCGGCAATGGCGTTGTCCAGCGCCACGCCCACGATGGTGCACAGCTCCCGAATCGTGAGAAAGCCCAGCATCCTGCCGTCCGCTACACTGGTGATGGTAATGTTCTCCTGCTGGCATTCCATGGTCTTGGCGGTGAGCAGGGTATCCAGCACCGGGTTGCCGGTCTTGTTCTCGGCCTCGTACTGGCGGATGTTCTGCTCCATGGCAGCAATGGCGGCGTTCTGCTTGGTCTGGTCCTGCTCCTCCCGGATGCGGGCAAGCTGGACTTTCAGTTCATGGTACCGCCGGTTGATGAGGTTGATGCCCTCCTTGCTGCGCTTGTACTGCTCGTACTGGCGGTGCAACACCTCGTCCATGGCGGCAAGCTCGCTGTGCAAAGCGTTCTCCTGCAGCTGCTCGTGCTGCACAGATAAGATCAGCACGCCGGAAAAATCCACCAGTGTGCGGATGGAAAAAATGCTCATGTTGATCTCGCTGCCGGGCAGAAAGCCCAGATTGCTCACCGCAAAGGCAGTCAGCGCCAACATGACCGCCGTCAGGGCGGCGCTGCCGCCGATCTGTAAGTGCCCGGCGGGCTGGGGACGGCGGTGCTGCAGATAGCACATAATGCCGAACAGCGTCCCATACACCAGCGCCAGCAGCAGCAAAGACAGCGGCTCCCACGGGCCGCGGGCGGGCCAGAGGGCGCAGTGCAGCTGCCACTCCACGCTGGCGGCAAGCTCTGCCAGAATAAACGCCCGGGCGCAGTGATACCCGGCTTCCAGCAGGGTGATGCTCCACACACCCCATAAATATAAGTAGGAAAGCCCGATGGCCGTTACCATGCAGGGGATCCAGAGCCCGCCGGGCACGTTGCCCGTCAGCCCCAGAAAGGCCGACAGCACCGCCGCCCACAGCAGGGTGATGCCCCCGGTGACCGCCCTGGAAAAGCGGGGCGCAAGCGCCGGGGTGAACAGCAGCACCGCCAGACACTCGGCAAGGGCGGTGTACAGCCGGGGGATATCCGGCAGCGCGGTCATGAGCCCTCACCTCCGATGTAGTCGGTCAGTGCGGCAAGAAAAGCCTTACGCTTGGGGCGGCTGACCTGCAGCTCGCAGGGGCCCACCTGTACGGTGCTCTGCCGCAGCTCCCGCACCTGTGCCAGATTGACAAGGTAGCCGCTGTTGCACCGGGCAAAGGGGCAGTCTGCCAGCTTTTCCTCAAAGGCCTTGAGGGCGCCGGGGGCGGAAAAATCGCCCTCGTCGGTGTAAAAGTGCACCCGGTGCCCCTCGCTTTCCAAGTAATAGATGCTTGCGGTGTCCAGACGGCGCAGCCCGCCCTCCACTGGCACGGTCAGGTAGTGCTTTGCCCGCTTTTCCAGCAGATCGGAAGAGCGTCGTGT
>OGLV01000430.1_pt1 | contig 14839 bp, 6 predicted proteins | sample 1572851 | NCBI WGS metagenome assembly OGLV01 (sample SAMEA2582005, study PRJEB24529) | metagenome | biome: Human gut stool | place: China | collected 2011
GGCGTCGGCCAATCCATGGTCACCAGCCAGTTGGCCGTCACCATGCAGCGCCGGGGCCACCGCACCGCCATTCTGGACGCCGACGTTACCGGCCCCTCCATCCCCAAGTGCTTCGGCATCCACGGCCGGGCCGTTGGCTCCGAGGATGCCATCCTCCCGGTGCAGACGGAGACCGGCATCCAGCTGATGAGCGTAAACCTGCTGCTGGAGCACGAGACTGACCCCGTCATCTGGCGTGGCCCCGTCATCGGCGGCGTGGTGCAGCAGTTTTGGGGCGACGTGCTGTGGCAGGACGTGGACTATATGTTCGTGGATATGTCCCCCGGAACCGGCGACGTGGCTCTGAACGTGTTCCAGACCCTGCCGGTGGACGGCGTCATCATCGTCACCAGCCCGCAGGATTTGGTGGGCATGGTGGTGGAAAAGGCCGTGAAGATGGCTCAGATGATGAACATCCCCATCGTCGGCCTGGTGGAGAATATGAGCTATCTGGCCTGTCCCGACTGCGGCAGGAAGATCTACCTCTTCGGTGAGGGCAAGACGCAGGAGGCCGCCGACCGCTATGGCCTGCCCCTGTTGGCTCAGATGCCCATCGACCCGGCGCTGGCGGCTCTGGTGGACGCCGGGCGCATCGAGGACTTCCAAGGCTCCTGGCTCTCCGCCGCTGCTGACCGGCTGGAGTGCTGACCCGCACCGCAAGCTTTCAGGAGTGCCTGAGGCCGCAGGGCTTCAGGCGCTCCTTCCTCATCCCGCAAAAACCGGAGGCCCTCCTTACGGAAGGCCCCCGGTCATTCATTTTACGGCTTTTCCACGTTGATATACGTGGGGATATCGCTGATGCGCTGATAGGTGTAGGTGTCCGGCACGGAGAAGAAATGCACGCTGTCCTTCCCGTCGTAGGTCACATACGGGACCGTCAGTCCCTCCCCCTTCAGCACATAGACGCCGTTGGCGTCCTCGGCATACGTCCCGGCGGACAGCACGCCGGACTGCCGGTACAGGGTGTAGTCTCCCTTCTCGCCAAACACCAGATAGGTACCGGCTCCGGGGCTCAGCCCCTCGCAGAGGTAGGTGCCCGTCAGCGGCTGATGCCGCAGGCTCATGCCCAGCATCACCAGCAGAGCCACGATCAGGCACAGAGAGGCTGCCAATGCAGCCCAGAGATACTTAGACTTTCTTTGCATAGGTGGTCACGCTCCTTTGTTCCCTTCGGTTTTCCGCCTTTAGAGCGGCCTACGCCCATAGAGTATCACACCTCCCTCCCTCTGTCAAGAAATTTTACCTGCTTTATAGCGAATTTCCATGGCAATAACTGTTTATTTTCATGATAATTATGTAATTTTCTATGCAAAATGTATACTTTTATGTTCTGGCCGCCAATCCGCTCCCCATGGGAACAACCCTCCTGCTTTTCTCCCGTTCCCGGCAATTTTTTTGGAAAAGAGTGTTGACAAACCCGCCTGCGCTTGCTATAATAAACAAGCTTGATTCCTACGAGCGAGATCAGGCCAAGTAGTTCAGTTGGTTAGAACGCCAGCCTGTCACGCTGGAGGTCGTGGGTTCGAGCCCCATCTTGGTCGCCATATGCTGCTGTAGCTCAGTCGGTAGAGCGCATCCTTGGTAAGGATGAGGTCGGCAGTTCGAATCTGCCTAACAGCTCCATAGCAAAGCCCACAGCACGTTGGTTACTGTGGGCTTTTTACATAGGGGCATAGCTCAGTTGGTAGAGCAGCGGTCTCCAAAACCGCGTGCCGAGGGTTCAAGTCCTTCTGCCCCTGCCATATGGCCCGGTAGTTCAGTTGGTTAGAACGCTAGCCTGTCACGCTAGAGGTCGACGGTTCGAGCCCGTTCCGGGTCGCCACTTGCTGCTATGGCTCAGGTGGTAGAGCACATCCTTGGTAAGGATGAGGTCACCAGTTCGAATCTGGTTAGCAGCTCCAAAAGCTCTTCGAAGTATTATTGCTTCGGAGAGCTTTTGTTTTTGGCTTGGATCAGGGGGAAGAGAAGAGCAACTGTTTTGATTTGAACCGATCGAATCCTGATAGAAGATGATTGCTATTCGATTGCTTTCCTACTCTGAATACGGAACTAATTTGTAGAGCGGTTTCTGGATCGATCTGTGGAAGTTCACAGAACACTGCCATCCTTTTGCGCGTAATAAACTTTTCTATTTTCAGGATACAAAAGGTGGATATATGCTGGGTTCTCCTTTGATGGGATTGAGGCACAGGTATCATTGGATGTCTGTGATCCCTGTAAGCGGCCAATTTTTGTTGTCGGCGCCTGGTATGGAGCGAAACGTTGGCGATATTCATGCGCTGATTGCGATTTATTGAGAGCTGCTGAATCGATTGCTTTGCTTAAATGTGTAGAAAACGAGCATTTGTTCACCTGCTTTTCCCAATCGTCAACTCCTGAAAACAGCCAAAAATGCCGGAATAAATTGAAAAAACACCGCCAAAAGTGATTTTGACGGTGTTTTTTATGTATTTTTTCCAATTTACGCTTGACAATGCTTGTCATCAAGTTTATAATAAACTACTGCATATAATGGCGTTTTGTCTGCCCGGCCTTCTTTTTATCAACTGCATTCTATCATGTTCTGCACAAAAATGCAAGGCCTTTTGACAATGATTTATACCAGTTTTATGCGGGACAGTGCGCAAGGATTCCTATTGCTTTACTTTTCCCCGAATAAAACGAACCAATACCCATGGGGATAAAAAAAGAACGGAGTGATGAGCCTATGGTGAAAGTGAAACCTGTTCAGCTTGGCAACAATACCCGCATGAGCTTCGGGCGGATCAACGAGGTCATGGAGATGCCCAATCTCATCGAGGTGCAAAAGAATTCCTACCAGTGGTTCTTGAACGAGGGGCTCAAGGAGGTCTTCCGCGATATTGCGGAGATTACGGATTACACCGGTAATCTTGTGCTGGATTTTGTCGGCTACCGTATGGACGATCAGCCGAAATATACCGTTGCGGAGTGCAAAGAGCGCGATGCGACCTATGCTGCTCCCATGCGCGTGCGTGCACGGCTCATCAATAAGGAAACGGGCGAGATTAAAGAGAACGAAGTGTATATGGGTGATTTCCCGCTCATGACGGACAGCGGCACTTTTGTGATTAACGGAGCGGAGCGTGTTATCGTCTCCCAGCTCGTGCGTTCTCCTGGTGTGTATTACGGGATGAGCCACGACAAAACCGGCAAAAAGCTTTTCACCTCCACCATTATTCCGAACCGCGGCGCATGGCTCGAGTATGAGACGGATCAAAACGATGTGTTTTACGTCCGTATTGATAAAAACCGCAAGATTCCGATCACCACCTTTATCCGTGCTTTGGGCTTGGGCAGCGATGCGGAGATTTTGGAATATTTCGGAAACGATGACCGCATTGTTGCAACGCTTGAAAAAGAGCGCGATACCCGCGAGGCGACACAAAACACAGAAGAAGCCCTGCTTGCCGTTTACCGCAAGCTCCGTCCGGGCGAGCCGCCCGCGGTAGAGACTGCGCAGGCGCACATTGACGGCTTGTTCTTTGATGCTCACCGCTATGACCTCTCCCGCGTGGGGCGCTATAAATATAATAAAAAGCTTTGCATTTCTGCACGCTTAGCCGGCAACAAGCTCATGCAGCCTATTGCGAGCCCAGTGACCGGTGAACTGCTGGCTGAGGCAGGAGAGATGCTCACGCGCGAAAAGGCCTATGAGATTGAACAGGCCGGCGTAAGCGTGGCTTATTTGGATGTGGAAGGCAAAGAGGTCAAAGTGATCTCCAATGGCATGGTGGATATCAGCGGATATGTTGATTTTCCGCAGGAGGAGCTTGAGGATATCGGCATCAATGAAAAGGTTCGCTTTACTGTTTTGATGGAAATCCTCGAAAAGTGCGGCGACGACCGTGACGCTCTTTTTGCAGAGTTGAAAAGCCGCTGTGACGACCTGATTCCGAAGCATATCACGATTGATGATATTTTTTCTTCCATCAACTACCTTGATTGCCTGGCGGACGAGATCGGAACAACGGATGATATCGACCATTTGGGCAACCGCCGCATTCGTTCTGTGGGCGAACTGCTGCAAAACCAATTCCGCATTGGCTTTACCCGCATGGAGCGCGTGGTGCGCGAACGCATGACGACTCTTCAGGCGCAGGATAGCGCAACGGTTACGCCCCAGGCGCTGATTAATATTCGCCCCGTGCTGGCTGCCATCAAGGAGTTTTTCGGCTCCTCGCCGCTGTCGCAGTTTATGGATCAGCCGAATCCGTTGGCGGAGTTGACGCATAAGCGCCGCCTTTCCGCCCTTGGCCCCGGCGGCCTTTCCAGAGACCGTGCCGGATTTGAGGTGCGTGACGTACACTATAGCCACTATGGCCGCATGTGCCCAATTGAAACGCCGGAAGGCCCGAACATCGGCTTGATCTCCTACCTTGCCACTTTTGCGAGGATCAATAAATATGGCTTCATTGAAGCGCCGTTCCGCCGTGTTGATAAAGAGACGGGCGTGGTGCTGGATGAAGTGGTTTATATGACGGCCGATGTGGAGGATGATTACATCGTGGCCCAGGCCAATGAGCCGCTCGATGAAAATGGCCGTTTTGCCCGCGCGAAGGTCAATGCACGTTACCGCGATGAATTTCTGGAAATTGAAAACTCCAAGGCGGATTTCATGGATGTTTCTCCGAAGATGGTTGTATCCGTCGCCACGGCGATGATCCCCTTCCTGGAAAACGACGACGCAAACCGTGCACTGATGGGCGCCAACATGCAGAGGCAGGCTGTACCGCTGCTCAAAACGGAATCGCCTATCGTCGGCACTGGCATGGAATATAAGGCCGCCGTTGACTCTGGCGTTACAGTGCTCGCAAAACGTGCCGGTACGGTAACGCACGTCAGCGCGAAAAAGATTGAGATTAAACCCGACGATCAGAAGAATGATCTGGATATCGACACCTATGACGTGATTAAATTCATGCGTTCTAACCAAGGCACCTGCATCAACCAAAGGCCGATTGTTGCCCGCGGCCAGCATGTGGAGGCGCACGAGGTGATCGCGGACGGTCCCGCCACCTCCAACGGTGAGATCAGCCTCGGCAAAAATGTGCTGATTGGCTTTATGACCTGGGAAGGCTACAACTACGAGGACGCCGTCCTGATCAATGAAAAGATTGTGCGCGACGATGTGTTCACTTCTATTCATATTGAGGAGTATGAAACGGAAGCGCGCGATACGAAGCTTGGGCCGGAGGAGATCACCCGCGATATTCCGAACGTCGGCGAGGATGCACTGAAGGATCTCGATGAATTCGGTGTGATTCGTGTAGGCGCTGAGGTGCACTCTGGCGATATCCTTGTTGGTAAAGTGACGCCGAAGGGCGAGACGGAGCTCACCGCTGAGGAGCGTTTGTTGCGCGCCATCTTTGGCGAGAAGGCGCGCGAGGTGCGCGATACTTCTCTGCGCGTGCCCCATGGCGAATACGGCATCGTTGTGGATGTGGAGGAATTTACCCGCGCCAATAGCGATGAGCTGAGCCCCGGCGTCAATAAGGTTGTGCGCTGCCACATTGCGCAGAAGAGGAAGATTTCCGTCGGCGATAAAATGGCCGGCCGCCACGGTAACAAGGGCGTTGTGTCCCGTATCCTGCCGCAGGAAGATATGCCCTTCCTGCCCGATGGCACGCCGCTCGATATCATCCTGAATCCCCTGGGCGTTCCATCCCGTATGAATATCGGCCAGGTGCTGGAAGTGCATCTTGGCTATGCGGCGAAAACCCTTGGCTGGAAGATTATGACCCCGGTGTTCGACGGCGCGCATGAGGCGGATATCCGCGATGCGCTGCGAGAAGCAGGCCTGCGTGAGGATGGCAAAACAATCCTTTATGACGGCCGCACAGGCCGCCAGTTTGACAACCCCATCACGGTCGGCGTGATGTACTTCTTAAAATTGCATCATCTGGTTGACGATAAGATTCATGCGCGTTCCACCGGCCCCTATTCTCTGGTAACGCAGCAGCCGCTCGGCGGTAAAGCGCAGTTTGGCGGCCAGCGCTTTGGCGAGATGGAGGTTTGGGCGCTCGAGGCTTATGGCGCCGCCTATACTTTACAGGAGATCCTAACGGTCAAGTCGGATGACGTAGTCGGCCGTGTGAAAACCTATGAGGCAATCGTCAAGGGCCAAAATGTGCCGAAGCCCGGCGTGCCGGAATCCTTCAAGGTGCTCATTAAAGAGCTGCAAAGCCTTGGCCTGGATGTGAAGGTGCTGGATAAGGAAGAAAATGAAATCGATCTCAAGCAGAATTTCGACGGCGACGAACCCAGCTTCAGCAATGCGGATGAAGAGGTATTCCGCGAGGTGAACGATATGGATACCGCCGAAGGCTTCAGCCTGGAGGGCGAGGGCATTGAACTGGAGAATATTGCCGGTGATGCCGCGGGCAGCGATGCTCCGGAAGAGGACCTCTTTGAAGAAGAGGAAGATGTCTTCGAGCCGGACGATATGCTCGACGATTACGACGACTAAACGGTTTTGACAGGAGCGGGGGTGCCGGCCGGAAAGGGCGGCAGGCATCTCCCAAGCAGGAAAAAAAGCCCTTTTTCAATTCGGTTTTACGCCCCACTTCCCGGCGTAGAACCAGAAAGAAAGGCATGTGATCGTTCTATGGAAAATATCACCTTTGAATCCATCAAAATCGGTCTGGCATCGCCCGAAAAGATCCGCGAATGGTCCTACGGTGAGGTCAAAAAGCCGGAAACAATCAACTACCGCACCCTGAAGCCTGAGCGCGACGGCCTGTTTTGCGAGCGTATCTTTGGCCCTACAAAGGACTGGGAATGCCACTGCGGAAAATATAAACGTATCCGTTATAAAGGAAAAATTTGCGAGCGCTGCGGCGTCGAGATTACAAAAAATAAGGTGCGCCGTGAGCGCATGGGCCATATTGAATTGGCAGCGCCGGTGTCACACATTTGGTATTTTAAGGGCATTCCGTCCCGGATGGGTCTGATGCTCGATATTTCTCCCCGTATTCTGGAGAAGATCCTCTATTTTGCGCTCTATATCGTGATTGATCCCGGCGATACGCCGTTGCAAAAAATGCAGACCCTGAGCGAAAAGGAATATGCGGATATGCGCGAGAAGTATGAGGATGAATTCCGTGCCGGCATGGGCGCGGAGGCAATCCAGGAGCTGCTCGCGGAAATCGATGTGGGAGCGCTCGCCAAGGAACTGCGCGAGGAGCTGGAAACAGCGACGGGCCAGAAGAAGGCACGCATCCTCAAGCGGCTGGAAGTGGTGGAGGCATTCCATCAATCCGGTAACCGGCCGGATTGGATGATTCTCAATGTGATCCCGGTTATCCCACCGGATATCCGCCCGATGGTGCAGCTGGAAGGCGGCCGCTTTGCAACCTCTGACTTAAACGATCTTTACCGCCGCGTGATTAACCGCAACAACCGCCTGAAAAGGCTTTTGGAACTGCATGCGCCCGACATCATTGTGCGCAATGAAAAGCGTATGCTTCAGGAGGCGGTGGACGCCCTGATCGACAACGGCCGCCGCGGCCGCCCTGTGACGGGCCCGAACAATCGCCCCCTGAAATCTCTCTCCGATATGCTCAAAGGTAAGCAGGGCCGCTTCCGTCAGAACCTGCTCGGAAAGCGCGTCGACTATTCCGGCCGTTCCGTAATCGTCGTCGGGCCGGAGCTCAAGCTCTATCAGTGCGGCCTGCCCAAGGAGATGGCGTTGGAGCTGTTTAAGCCTTTCGTTATGAAACGATTGGTAGAAACCAATAAGGCGAACAACATCAAATCTGCCCGTAAGATGGTCGAGCGTGCGAAAAACGAGGTGTGGGATGCGCTGGAGATCGTCATCAAGGATCATCCGGTCATGCTCAACCGTGCACCTACGCTGCACAGGCTTGGCATTCAGGCGTTTGAGCCGGTTCTTGTAGAGGGGCGCGCGATCAAGCTGCATCCGCTGGTCTGCACCGCGTTCAACGCGGACTTCGACGGTGACCAGATGGCCGTCCACGTGCCGCTGTCCGCAGAGGCGCAGGCGGAGGCCCGTTTTCTGATGCTGGCGGCCAACAACCTGCTAAAGCCCTCCGATGGCAAGCCCGTCGCGGTGCCGACGCAGGATATGGTGCTCGGCTCTTACTACCTGACATTGGTAAAACCAGGCGAGCCGGGCGAGGGCAAGTGCTTCCGCGATGTCAGCGAAGCGATTATGGCCTATGACGCGGGCGCGATCGGCCTGCATTCTAAGATTAAAATCCGTATGACCCGCGAGGTCGAGGGCGAACTGCGTTCACAGCTTTATGAAACGACGCTGGGCCGCGTGATCTTTAACGATCCGATCCCGCAGGATCTGGGCTTTGTGGACCGTAGCGATCCGGAAAATGCCTTCAAGCTGGAGGTTGAGTTCCTGGTCAATAAAAAGATGCTCGGCAAGATTATCGACAAGTGCATCAAGGTGCACGGCACGGCAGTGACCGCCGAGATGCTTGACCGCATTAAGGCGCAGGGCTATAAATATTCCACACAGAGCGGCATCACTGTCGCGGTTTGCGACGCGACCATCCCGCCGAAGAAGGCGGAATTCCTCGCTGAGGCGGAGGAGAAGGTCGATAAGATCAACGCGAACTTCCAGCGCGGCTTTATCTCAAATGGGGAGCGCTCCCGCCATGTCATCAAGGTGTGGGAGGACTGCACGAAGAAGGTATCCTCTGAGCTGACCGCAAACCTTGACCACTATAACCCTATCTATATGATGGTCGATTCCGGCGCCCGTGGTTCCGATAGTCAGCTGCGGCAGCTTGCCGGTATGCGCGGCTTGATTGCCAACACGGCGGGCCGCACGATCGAGGTTCCCATTCGCGCGAACTACCGCGAGGGCCTTAACGTTCTCGAATACTTTATCTCCTCCCGCGGCGCTCGGAAAGGCTTGGCTGATACAGCGCTGCGTACGGCAGACTCCGGCTACCTGACCCGCCGTCTGGTCGACGTCTCGCAGGATGTGATCATCCGCGAAGAGGATTGCCACTGCACAGACGGCCTTGAAATCTATGATATCAAAGATGGCAACGAGATGATCGAGGGCCTGACAGAGCGTTTGACCGGCCGCTTCCTGGTGGAGGATCTCATCGACGAAAAGACCGGCGAGCTTATCATGAGCAAGGATGTGATGATGAAGGAGTCCGATGCGGAGCGCATCGTTGCTTCCGGCGTGACAAAGATCAAAATCCGTTCCTTACTCACCTGTCAGTCCAAGCATGGCGTATGCATCAAGTGCTATGGCGCGAACCTTGCCACGGGTGATCCGGTTACCGTGGGTGAGGCAGTCGGAATCATTGCCGCTCAGTCCATCGGTGAGCCCGGCACACAGCTGACAATGCGTACGTTCCACACCGGCGGCGTTACGTCCTCTGCCGATATCACGCAGGGTCTTCCCCGCGTTGAGGAGCTGTTTGAGGCGCGCAAGCCAAAGCACCTGGCGATCATTAGCGAAATCGGCGGCGTTGTTTCCATGCAGGAAATCAAAAAGTCGCAACATGTTGTCGTCACCGATATGGAGAATCACGATGAGCGCAGCTACCTGATCCCCTATGGCTCTCGCCTACGGGTGGAGGAAGGCCAAACGATCGAAAAGGGCGAGATCATCACGGAGGGCTCTGTGAATCCGCATGATGTGCTTGCTGTGCGCGGTGTAGATGCGGTGCACAACTACCTCATTCGTGAAGTACAGCGCGTTTACCGGATGCAGGGTGTTGATATTAACGATAAGCATATTGAAGTGATCGTCCGCCAGATGATGAAGAAGGTCCGCGTGGCCGACGCAGGGGATACCACGCTCCTGCCCGGCGCAACGATTGATAAGAGCGAGTTAATCGCGCAGAATGAGGCAGTCCGCGCCCGCGCGGCCGAAACCGGTGAAGCGCTGCAAGAGGCAACCGTCCAGCCCGTGCTGCTCGGTATTACGAAGGCCTCCCTTGCGACGGATTCCTTCCTCTCCGCCGCCTCCTTCCAGGAGACGACTCGCGTCTTGACCGATGCGGCGATCAAGGGCAAGAGCGATCCGTTGCTGGGGCTTAAGGAAAACGTCATCATCGGCAAGCTCCTCCCCTCCGGCACGGGTATGAAGTGCTACAGCGATGTAGAGGTGGTGCCCGTCCCGCAGGAAACGCCGGAGATGCCCGCAGAGGTGGAAGGGGAAGCGGTCTAAGCCCGATCAAAAGCGAATTTTACAATTTAAACAAAACTTTTTGCCGTTTACCGGATTCTTCTTTCTGTGAAAGCCGTTTGAGCGCTTGACAAAGCTTGTCTCTGCGTGCTAGAATCTTCAATTGTGCGAATCTATTTTTCTTATTGTTTTGGTGCTATGGGCGCGTTGCGCGCCCTGCACGATAGATTAGGCTTGATTTAATATCAGGAGGTGAAAGTAACTTGCCAACCTTTAACCAACTTGTCCGTAATGGACGGGAGACGTCGGAGAAAAAGGCGAAGGCGCCTGCTCTTCTCAAGGGGCTCAACTCCAAGAAGAACATCATGACCGATAAGGATTCCCCGCAAAAGCGTGGCGTCTGCACAGCGGTCAAGACGATCACGCCGAAAAAGCCGAACTCTGCGCTTCGTGAAATTGCGAGGGGCCCCCTGACCAACGGGATCGAGGTAACCGCCTATATCCCCGGCGTCGGCCACAACCTACAGGAGCACAGCGTCGTCCTCATCCGCGGCGGCCGTGTGAAGGATCTTCCCGGTGTGCGTTACCATATCGTACGCGGAACCCTTGACACGCAGGGCGTTTCCGGCAGAATGCAGGCACGCTCCAAGTACGGCGCGAAGCGCCCGAAGGCTGCCAAAAAGTAATCCGGCACGCAGCCAGGAACCCAAACAGACAAATCTTCTTGCAGGCTACAGGCGGCTTGCCGCCTTGCAACCAGTGAGAGTGTATCAATAGATATGCCTCTCATTGGCGCCACGGGAATTTTGTCACTCGAGTACCGATGATATCATTTTTATGAAGGAGGGAAGCGAAGTGCCAAGAAGAGGCCAGATCGCAAAGCGTGATGTTTTGCCCGATCCGCTTTACAATTCAAAGCTTGTAACACGGCTTATCAATAGTGTTATGTATGATGGCAAAAAGGGTGTCGCCCAGAAGATTGTTTACGACGCCTTTGAGATCATCCGGGAAAAAACCGGCAAGGAGCCCCTTGAGGTTTTTGAAGCCGCGATGGAGAACGTAATGCCTGTTCTCGAGGTCAAAGCACGCCGTGTTGGCGGCGCGACCTATCAGGTGCCCATCGAAGTTCGCCCCGAGCGCCGTCAGACGCTGGGCCTGCGCTGGATTACGCTTTACAGCCGCCAGCGCTCTGAGCGGACCATGAAGGAACGGCTTGCAAATGAGATCATGGATGCAGTCAATTCCACCGGTTCCGCATATAAAAAGCGCGAAGACACGCACAAGATGGCAGAAGCCAACAAGGCGTTTGCACACTTCCGCTGGTAAGCACACACCTGCGCTGCATTTTGCTTGGCGCGGGGGGCGGCGCTATGTGCGCTCCGGTTTGGAGCGCGCATGCAGCTGGCCACAGGTTTTAATTCTTGAGCGCCGTGCCGCGCGCATGGCAATTGGAGGTTTATATGCCAAGGCAGGTATCATTACAGCTCACCAGAAACATTGGTATCATGGCCCATATCGACGCCGGCAAAACCACGACGACGGAGCGCATCCTGTTTTACACGGGTGTGAACCATAAGATCGGTGAAACGCACGACGGCGATGCGACCATGGACTGGATGGAGCAGGAGCAGGAGAGGGGCATCACCATCACTTATGCCGATAACACCAATTTATGGAAAGGGCATCGCATCAATATTATCGACACCCCCGGCCACGTGGACTTTACCGTTGAGGTTGAGCGCTCTCTGCGCGTACTTGACGGATCTGTCACTGTATTTTGTGCGAAGGGCGGCGTCGAGCCCCAGTCTGAGACCGTTTGGCGTCAGGCTGATAAGTACCATGTGCCGCGCATGGCCTATGTGAATAAGATGGATATTATGGGCGCCGACTTCTACAATGTTGTCGACATGATGAAAGATCGCTTGAAATGCAACGCGGTGCCCATCCAGCTTCCGATCGGCTCTGAAGCCGATTTTCGCGGCATCATCGACCTTGTCACCATGCGTGCGGAAATGTACTATGACGACAAGGGCCTCGACATCCGTGATGAGGATATTCCGGAGGATATGCGTGAGCTGGCGGAGAAATATCACACAGAGCTCATGGAGCATGTTGCTGAGCAGGATGAAGACCTGCTTGAGAAATATCTCGGCGGCGAGGAACTGACGATTGAAGAGATCAAAAACTGCATTCGCAAGTCCACCATTGCCAATGAGATGGTGCCTGTTCTGTGCGGCACTTCTTACCGTAATAAGGGCGTGCAGATGTTGCTTGACGCAATCGTTGATTTTATGCCCGCGCCGACGGACGTGCCGGATATCAAAGGCACGAATCCGGAGACCGGCGAGGAGGAGGATCGCAAATCCTCTGATGACGAGCCGTTTGCCGCGCTGGCCTTTAAGATCGCAACCGACCCCTATGTGGGCAAGCTCTGCTTCTTCCGCGTTTATTCCGGCACGGTCGAGGCGGGCAGCACGGTTTACAACTCTGTGAAGGATAGCAACGAGCGCATGGGCCGCATCCTACAGATGCACGCAAACCACAGGCAGGATATCGAATGCGTTTACGCGGGCGACATCGCCGCTGCGGTCGGCTTAAAAAATACGACCACGGGCGATACACTGTGCGATGCGAAGCACCCGGTTGTGCTTGAATCCATGGAATTCCCAGAGCCGGTTATTCGTGTGGCTATCGAGCCCAAGACGAAGGCCGGTCAGGAGAAAATGGGCATTGCGCTTGCTAAGCTTGCGGAGGAAGATCCGACCTTCCGCTGCTATACGGATGAGGAAACGGGCCAGACGATCATCGCCGGCATGGGCGAGCTGCATCTGGAGATTATCGTTGACCGTATGCTGCGTGAATTTAAGGTTGAGGCAAACGTCGGCAAGCCGCAGGTAGCCTATCGCGAGACGATCACGAAGGAAGCCGACGTCGACACGAAATATGCGCGTCAGTCCGGCGGCCGCGGCCAGTATGGCCATGTCAAGATCCGCATTGAGCCGAATCCGCAGAAGGGTTATGAGTTTGTCAATGCTATCGTTGGCGGCGCGATCCCGAAGGAATATATCGGCCCGGCGGAACAGGGTATCAAGGGCGCTATGCTCTCCGGTGTACTGGCAGGCTTCAATGTGGTGGATGTCAAGGTAACGCTGTATGACGGCTCCTACCATGAGGTCGACTCCTCGGAGATGGCCTTCAAAATCACTGGTTCCATGGCGTTTAAGGAAGCAATGCGCAAGGCGGCCCCGGTTCTCATGGAGCCGATCATGAAGGTTACTGTGATTGTGCCGGATGATTATCTCGGCGACGTGATCGGCGATATCAACGCCCGGCGCGGGCTTATGCAGGGCATGGAAACCCGCAATGGCGCAACGCAGGTGAACGCTTTCGTGCCGCTGTCGAACATGTTCGGCTATGCGACCGATTTGCGCTCCAAAACGCAGGGTCGCGGCCAGTATGTGATGGAGCCCAGCCACTACACTGAGGTTCCGAAATCCATTGCGGATACGATCATCAGCTCCCGCGCGAAAACAGGCGACGAATAAATTTCGTAAAACGCTTGCAATCCCTTGTGGGAATTGATAAAATACCCCTGAGCACTGAACAGCCTGTTTTTTATAAACAGTAAAAGAATGAAGTTTCTAAGATAAAAGGAGGAACAATCCAAATGGCAAAGCAGCATTTCGACAGAACCAAACCCCATGTAAACATTGGCACCATCGGCCACGTCGACCATGGTAAAACCACTCTGACGGCGGCCATCACCAAGACCCTTGCAATGAAGGGCGATGCGGACTTCGTTGATTACGCAAACATCGATAAGGCTCCTGAAGAGCGCGAGCGCGGCATCACGATCAACACCGCTCACGTTGAGTATGAGACGGATTCCCGCCACTATGCTCACGTTGACTGCCCCGGCCATGCCGACTATATCAAGAACATGATCACCGGCGCAGCACAGATGGACGGCGCGATCCTCGTTATCGCAGCGACCGACGGCCCGATGGCGCAGACGAAGGAGCACCTTCTGCTTGCCCGTCAGGTTGGCGTGCCTTATATCATCGTTTTTATGAACAAGTGCGATCAGGTCGATGATCCGGAACTGCTTGAGCTTGTTGAAATGGAAATCCGTGAGACGCTTGACGAGTATGAGTTCCCGGGCGACGATACACCGATCATCCAGGGTTCCGCTCTGAAGGCTCTTGAGTATGCCGGCAATGATCCGGATGCGCCCGAACTGAAGTGCATTTGGGAGCTGATGGCGGCTGTTGACAGCTATATCCCGACGCCGGATCGTAAGGCGGACCTGCCTTTCCTGATGCCTGTTGAGGACGTGTTCACCATCACCGGCCGCGGCACTGTCGCCACCGGTAGAGTGGAGCGCGGCCAGTTGAAGACTGGTGAGGAAGTTGAAATTGTCGGCCTGAAGGATGAGAAGAAGAAGACGGTTGTTACCGGTATCGAAATGTTCCGCAAGATCCTCGACTATGCCGAGGCTGGCGACAACATCGGCGCCCTGCTTCGCGGTATTCAGCGCAATGAGATCGAGCGCGGCCAGGTTCTTTCTAAGCCCGGCTCCATTCATCCGCACACGAAGTTCCGCGGCCAGGTTTATGTTCTGACCAAGGCTGAAGGCGGCCGTCATACACCGTTCTT
>OGLV01000459.1_pt1 | contig 14091 bp, 12 predicted proteins | sample 1572851 | NCBI WGS metagenome assembly OGLV01 (sample SAMEA2582005, study PRJEB24529) | metagenome | biome: Human gut stool | place: China | collected 2011
ACCAATGCCGTTATCCGGGACATTAAGAAGAAAATCGCTCTCCTGTTTGATTGGATTGCCGAAGCAAAAGCAGAGCTTGCCAAGCCGCAGGCACCCGACCTTGTTTCTCTGCTGAACGCCTATTACACCCAGCGCAGAGCCGGGGCGTATTCCCAGAAAGGCAAAATCAGCAACCTAAAGGAGATGAACGAGACTTTCAATTATCTCCGGGCAAACGGCATTTACTCCCTTGAAGATTTGGAAAGCCGTGTCAGCGAACACAGTGCTGCCACAGAGAGCTTGAAGAAAACGCTGGACGAACAGACCGCCCGAATGAAAGCAATTAAGCAGCTCTATGACAGCTCTGCTGCTTTCCAGAGCTTGAAGCCTGTCTATGACGGCTTGCAGAAAATCAAGTTTGAGAAGCCCAGAGCCAAGTACAAGGCAGAGCATGAAGCGGAACTGAAACAGTTCTACGCCGCCAGACGAAAGCTGACCGGGGAGTTCCCGGACGGCAAGGTGGATATGAAAAAGCTGACCGAAGAGTATGACGAGCTGGAACAGGCGCACAACACCACCTATGGCGAGTTTAAGACCGTCAGAGACGATTTACACCGTCTTTGGAAGGTCAAGTCATGTGTAGATACTGCCGCCCGATTTAACGAGCGCACAGAGGAACAAATGCTCCAAAATCGACCCCAAACACGACAGAAAAAGGAGGAACTATCCCGATGAATTACACCCAAGCACAGATTGACCGGGCAAATGCCGTCAGTCTGGAAGATTTTCTCCACACACAGGGAGAAACACTTATCAAAAGCGGGCGGGAGTACCGCTGGAAAGAGCATGACAGTTTGACCGTCCGGGGAAACAAATGGTTTCGCCACAGTCAGAGCAAAGGCGGCTATCCCATTGATTTCGTCATGGAGTTTTACGGAAAGTCTTTTCCCGAAGCTGTCCAACTGCTGACAGGTGAAAGCGGCGAGGGACAGACCGAAGCCACCACAGCACCGCCCGCAGAGTTCCACTTGCCCCTACACAACCGCACAGTCGACAGAGCAATTCAATATCTTTGTGAAAGCCGAGGTCTCAACAAATCGCTTGTTGAGACTTTTCTTCTTTCCGGGGATATTTACGAGGACAGCAAACGGCACAATGTTGTGTTTGTCGGCAGAGACCGAAGCGGCACACCGAGATATGCTCATGTGCGAGGAACGCAGGAAAGTTTCAGACAGGACATTGCCGGCTCTGATAAATCTTATCCGTTCCGCTATGAGGGAAACGGCAGTCAGCTCTTTGTCTTTGAAGCACCCATAGACCTTTTATCCTTTATCTGCCTTTATCCGCAGGACTGGCAGACGAGAAGCTACCTTGCCCTGGGCGGTGTGTCTGGCAAGGCTCTTGACCGTTTTCTCTCTGAACGCAAGGACATCTTGAAAGTGTTCCTCTGCCTTGACAGCGACACCGCAGGAAATGAAGCCTGTACCCGACTGGCACAGACTATTCCCGGCGAGAACGCTGTCATTCGTCTTGCCCCGGCAAGAAAAGACTGGAACGATGTTCTCCGTCAGCAAGGGGATATTCCCAACCGCAAATTCATAGCCGAGACAATCACGCTGCGAGAGCTGCCAACCGCCCAGCCTGTCCCTATACTCCGCATGGCTGATGTGGAGCTGACGAGCGTGGATTGGCTATGGTTTCCGTATATCCCATTCGGAAAGCTGACCATCATACAGGGCAACCCCGGCGAGGGCAAAACCTACTTTGCCATGCGTCTTGCGGCGGCTTGCACCAACCGAAAGCCTTTGCCCGGTATGGAGACCCTTGAGCCTTTCAACATCATCTACCAGACCGCAGAGGACGGTCTGGGCGATACCGTCAAGCCCCGACTGATGGAAGCGGAAGCAGACCTTGAAAGAGTACTTGTCATTGACGACAGGGACACACCGCTGACCCTTGCTGATGAGCGCATCGCAAGAGCAATCCGAGAGAACAACGCAAGGCTGGTTATCATTGACCCGGTGCAGGCGTTTCTGGGCGCAGATGTGGACATGAACCGGGCAAATGAAGTCCGTCCCATCTTCCGCAGTCTGGGAGACATTGCACAGGCTACCGGGTGCGCTATCGTGCTGATCGGACACCTGAACAAAGCCGCAGGAACGCAAAGCACCTATCGGGGATTAGGGTCTATCGACATTACGGCGGCAGTCCGCAGTCTGCTTTTTATCGGCAAGCTGAAGGACAGCCCCACAACGAGGGTGCTTATCCATGAGAAAAGCTCCCTTGCGCCGCCCGGACAGTCCCTTGCCTTTTCTCTGGGAGACGAGAAAGGTTTTGAATGGATAGGGGCTTATGACATTACCGCTGACGAGCTTCTTGCCGGAACAGACACCGCCAAGACCGAGAGCAAGACCGCACAGGCGCAAATGCTCATTCTGGAACTGCTTGCAGACGGAAAGCGTATGCCGAGCGCAGAGCTGGAAAAGGCAGTCAATGAGCGTGGGATTTCCTCACGCACCATGAGAACGGCAAAGAGCCGTATCGGGGACAGACTTGTGACCGAGAAAGACGGCACAGCATGGGTCTGCTATCTCCGAGACTGACAACAGGAACACGGCAAGCGTGGCAAAGACGGCAAGGTTTTTATAGATACCTTAATGTTGCCGCCTTGCCTTGTTCCCTCATACCGACCACCGCCCGATGATGAAAAGTCACCGGGCATTTTTCATTTACAGGAGGATTTTGAATGAACAATACCGCAACTAACAACACCCCTTGCCCGACTGTCAGAAAGCAGATCGGCAAGACCACCTATATCGTCCGTGTGCATTTCAGCCAGACCGCAAAAGAGACGATGGAGGACAAAATCAAGCGTCTGCTCCGTGAGGAAGTCCGCAAAATGTGACTTCTTTTTGAATTTGATGAAAAAGTCCTTGACTTTTCGTCTCTGGCAAGACGGCAAAATCGATTCTGGTGTCTGCCGCTGTGCGGCTGGCACCCTTCAATCTGCCGCAGATCAAAGCCGTCACTGACCATGATGACATGGATCTCTACACGCTGGGAGAGCGAAAGTGCGCTCTGTACGCCGTCATCCCGGATAATGATACGACCTTTACTTTTTTAGTGAGTCTTCTGTACTCCCAGATTTTCCAGACCCTTTACTACTGCGCAGACCAGATCCATCACGGAGCCTTGCCCTGCCACGTGCATTTCATCTTGGATGAAGCGCCATCGGTCAATCTGCCGGGGCTGCCGCGGGAGCTTGCGACCATGCGCTCACGCAACATATCCTGCAGCACCATCATCCAGAACATGGCGCAGATCAAGGAGCTGTATAAGGACTCATGGGAAACGATCCCCGGTAACTCGGACACGCTGCTCTATCTGGGCGGCAACGAGGCAAGCACCCACAAGTACATTTCCGAGGCGTTGGGCAAGTCCACCATCGACACCAAGACCCACGGGCAGACCAAAGGGCGGTCCGGGTCTTACTCCACCAACTTCCAGATGAGCGGACGGGAACTGCTGACGCCGGACGAGGTGCGGATGCTGGATAACCGGTATTGTATTCTGTTCATCCGCGGTACACGGCCGGTGATGGACGAAAAGTATGAGCTCATGGAGCATCCTGCCATCCGCTATACGATGGACGGCGGCGGGCCGCCCTACATCCACCACGGAACGGTGGAACCTCCCATTCCGGGAAAGCCGCTGTTCCAGATTGAATTTGACAATGAAAAGGAGAATGCTGCAGCATGAAACATGATTTGAACAACAAAAATTTCGAGAGAAAGGCAAAGCGCGTCTATTCCGTTTTTGCCTGCGTTACTCTGCTTCTGGTCGCCACCGCAGTGCCTGCGCTGGCGGCAGATGACCCGCTGACGGTGGTCAACAACCTGTCTGATTTCATTTTCTCGCTGATCCGCGCCATTGGCCTTATCCTGCTGGGCTTCGGCATTTTGCAGGTGGGTCTGTCTCTCAAGAGCCATGATCCATCCCAGCGAGCCAACGGTATGCTCACCGTAGCAGGCGGCATTGTGATCACCTTTACCAAGGAAATCCTTACCCTTATCACCGGTTGAAAATCGAATAAGGGGAGCAGCGTTTAGACTGCGCCCCTTATTTCTTCCCGCAGGAGGTGATTTTGAATGGGAAGTGGAAACTGGATCATTGACAACCTGAACTCTGCGCTGGAGATGTGGAACGGCAGACTGGAGGAGATCTGGCAGCTCATCACCACATCGCCGGAGAATTTCAAGGGCGGCGGTATCTGGAATATCATCGTCGGCATCAACGGCGGATTGAAAGCGGTGGGATATGCGCTGTTGGTGCTGTTTTTCGTGATGGGCGTGGTCAAGACCTGCGGCAGCTTTACCGAGATGAAGAAGCCGGAAGTGGCCTTCAAATGCTTCATCCGCTTTGTGCTGGCGCAGGCGGCGGTATCGTGGGGCATGGAGCTGATGACCGGCGCGTTTCGCGTTGCCCAGGGCATGGTGACGACCATCATGGATTCCTCCGGGCTGACGGCGATGTCTGCCACCACATTACCGGATGAACTGGTGAGTGTCATCGAGGATGTGGGCTTTATTGACTCCATCCCCCTTTGGGCGGTGACGCTGCTGGGCTCGCTCTTTATCTGGGTACTCTCCCTTGTCATGATACTGACGGTATATAGCCGCTTTTTTAAGCTCTATATCGCAACGGCCATCGCACCCATCCCGCTGGCCAGCTTCGCAGGACAGCCCTCCAGCAGTATTGGCGTAGCCTTTCTGAAAAGCTATGCCGCCATCTGTCTGGAGGGCTGTGTCATTGTATTGGCCTGTGTGATCTTCTCTGCCTTTGCCTCGTCCCCGCCCGCCATCGCGGACGATACGCTGGCGGCAGCCACCATCGTGTGGAACTATGTGGGCGAGCTGATCTTCAATATGCTGGTGCTGGTGGGCGCGATCAAGATGAGCGACCGCATCATTCGGGAGCTGATGGGCCTTGGCTGATTCAGCGCCACAGACCCTCAGTGCTGACGGTGTCTTCGCCGTTCTCCCGTGCTTTGCGAACACGGTAGGAGAAATACTCCATAGCGGCAGCGTCATCCCGTGCCTGCATAACAAGATCGCAGACAAAGCGGATCAGCGAAAGCAGCCAGGACAGCACTACCAGCCCTACAAGAGCGAACAGGATGCGGTCTGCCAGCACGGTATGGGCGCGATACCAGCCGTGGAACACCGTCAGCATAGACACGGTGTACAAAAGCGGGATGGTCATCCGTGTCAGCGCGGCCAGCCGGGAGAGAAGCGCCAGGATGCCAAGCCCGGCGATCATCAGAAAAGCGATCATGTGTCACGACCTCCTTCATCGGGTTTGTGGCATAGTACCATGACTGCACAGACAAAGCAAGAGTCTGTTCAGCAAAACTCAGAAAAAACTCGGAGGTGATCCATTGGAGGTCCGCATCAACAAAGAAGTACGAAATTACCAGGAGAGTCTATTCTTCGGCCTGTCCCTGCGGCAGCTGCTGTTCGCACTGCTGGCGGTCGCCGTGGCAGTGGGCGTATATTTCGGCCTGCGTCCCGTGCTGGGGAATGGGGAGATCGGCTGGGTCTGCGTGCTTGCAGCCTTTCCCTTTGCCCTGGGCGGCTTTTTTCAGTATAACGGCATGACGCTGGAACGCTTTCTGCTTGCGTATATCCGCTCGGAATTCCTGTTTCCCCGCAGGATCGTGTTCAAATCGGACAATATATACGCTAAAGCTCTGGAAAATTCAACGATAAAGGAGGCTCTCAAACTTGATTAAAACTCTGCAAAATACACTGAAGCAGGACAAAGAAAGATTTACGGTTCCGAGATCTGTACAGGACATCATCCCCATCCGCCGCATCTGGCCGGATGGGGTCTTTCAATTTGGCAGCAAGTATTCTAAAACGCTGCGTTTTAGCGACATCAATTATGCCATCGCCTCGAAAGAGGATAAGACGGCGATGTTTCTCAGCTATTCCGAGCTGCTGAACGCGCTGGACACCGGCTCCACCACGAAGATCACCATCAACAATAAGCGCCTGGACCGGCGCAATTTTGAGCAGGAGATCCTTATCCCGCCCAAGGGAGATGATCTGGACGGCGGGCGTAAGGAATACAACGCCATGCTGCTGGATAAGGTGACGGACTCGTCCAACAGCGTGGTGCAGGAGCGCTACATCACCCTGTCCGTCCACAAGAAAAACGTGGAGGAAGCCCGCGCGTTTTTTGACCGCACAGTCCATGACGCCTCTTCCCGTCTGAACCACATGGACTCCCACTGCGAGGAACTGGATGCGGCAGACCGCCTCCACATCCTGCATGATTTCTACCGTGTGGGAGAGGAAAGTGAGTTCCGCTTTGACCTCCGGGAGAACATGAAGAATGGGCGCTCCTTCAAGGACGCCATCTGCCCGGACAGCATGGAATTCAAAAAGGACCATTTTATCATGGGCGGTAAATATGGCCGGGTGCTGTTTCTGAAGGAGTATGCCAGCTACATCAAGGATTCCATGATCAATGAGCTTACCAGCCTGAACCGCAGTCTCATGCTGTCCATCGACATCATCCCTGTCCCTACCGATGAGGCGGTGCGGGAGATGCAGAACCGCCTGCTGGGTGTGGAAACCAATGTGACCAACTGGCAGCGTCGGCAGAACGCCAACAATAACTTTTCTGCCGTTGTCCCTTACGATTTGGAGCAGCAGCGCAAGGAGACTCGCGAGATGCTGGATGATCTCACCACCCGCGACCAGCGGATGATGTTTGCCGTGGTGACGCTGGTACATCTGGCGGACAGCAAGGAGGAATTGGACAGCGACACGGAAACGCTCCAGTCCATCGCCCGCAAGCACCTCTGTCAGCTCACGACGCTGAACTGGCAGCAGGCGGACGGGCTGGTGACGGCGCTGCCGCTGGGCCTGCGCCGCATCGATGCTCTGCGCACACTGACCACGGAAGCGCTGGCTGTTCTCATGCCCTTTAAGGCGCAGGAGATCTGGGACCGGGGCGGTGTGTACTACGGGCAGAACGCCATCAGCAAAAATCTCATCGTGGCGGACCGCAGGCAGCTTCTCAACGGCAACGCATTCATTTTGGGCGTCTCCGGCTCCGGTAAATCCTTCAGCGCCAAGAAGGAGATGGTGTCACTGGCGCTGTCCACGCAGGACGATATCATCGTCATCGATCCGGAATCGGAGTACCGCCCCCTCATCGAAGGTCTGGGCGGTCAGGTCATCAACATCTCCGCCACCTCACCCAACCATATCAACGCCATGGATATGGAGCAGGGCTATGGGGACGGAGAGAACCCCGTGGTGCTGAAATCTGAATTTCTGCTCTCCCTCTGTGAACAGCTCATCGGGGCAGGCAAGCTGTCTGCCAAGGAAAAATCCGTCATCGACCGCTGCACCGCGCAGGTGTACCGGGACTATATCCGCAGCGGCTATCACGGCGCGGTCCCCACCTTGCAGGACTTCCACGCCGAGCTGCTCCGCCAGCCGGAAAAGGAAGCGCAGGATGTGGCGCTGGCCATTGAGCTGTTTACAGACGGCAGTCTCAACACCTTTGCCAAGCCCACCAATGTGGACACCAATGCCCGCATCCTCTGTTACGATATCCGGGATCTGGGCAAGCAGCTCCTGCCGGTGGGGATGCTGGTGGTGCTGGACAGCATCTTCAACCGCATCATCCGTAATCGCGAGCTGAAGCGGAATACCTGGATCTATATCGACGAGATCTATCTGCTGTTTCAGCATGAATACAGCGCCAATTTCCTGTTCACCCTGTGGAAGCGTATGAGAAAGTATCAGGCTTGCGGAACGGGGATCAGCCAGAATATCGAAGACCTGCTCCAGTCCCACACGGCCCGCACCATGCTGGCCAACAGCGAATTTCTCATCATGCTGAATCAGGCGGCCACGGATCGGGAAGAACTGGCGCACCTGCTGAATATCTCAGATAACCAGCTCTCCTACATCACCAATGTGGACTCCGGCCGGGGACTCATCAAGTGCGGAAGCGCTATCGTGCCTTTTGTGGATCATTTCCCAAAGAACAAGCTCTACCGCTTAATGACCACAAAGCCCTCGGATCTGGCTGCGTGATAGCCCATGGAGAAAATTAAAGAAAAACCGGCGCTGAGTGAGCGTGTCAAAGAGAAAGCTGTATCCGCTCCAAAGGAGCTTTTGCGCAAGGTGTTGGATGACGGCTCGGAGCGTCTGCGGACTCAGCTCCGGGATACCGCCCAGCAGGGGCGGCGGGATGAATATGGCGGCGACGCCATTGAGGACACCGCCGCCAGTGGCCTGCACCGCGCCGAAAAGGAACTGCTGAAGCAGCGCAAGAAGAAAAACACGGAGCAGAGCGCGTCACCCCAGGGTGACGCCTCTGCCCCCAGCTCCAACAGCGACGTGCCGCCTGTCATCCGCACCAGAGAGACTGACGCGGCGAGGGCAAGAGCGCCCTCACCGCCAGTGCGGGAGCAGGCACGGCAGGCGGCTATGAAGCAGGCAGTCAAGACGAAGAATGCCTATATCAGTACACAGCGGAAAACGGTCATGACGGCAGCACCGGAGCCGCAACGGCAGGGCCAGCAGGCGTTCATTCAGGAGCAGGGCCGCAAAGCGTCCCGCCAGCAGGCGCAGTGCAGGCGGGCAGAGCAGCGGTTCCGACACCAGGTTGATCTGCGCGGTGATCCGCTGCGTTCGGAATATCCCACATCCCGTGGGAGAGAGCTACCCAGCAGGGAGAGGATCAAGGAGCGCGGCAGCATCCAGCCGCCGAAGAAGCATCGAATCCCCGAACCGACAGCACCGGAGCACGCCGCAGGGATCATGCCGAAAGTCCGTGAAGGTGGCAAATCTGCCGTGCAGTCCGCCGAACAGGCTGTGCGCTCCTCCACCGCCCATGCGGCTACGGTTGGGAATTATGTTGCCAGAGAAGCGGCCATGCAGATGGCCAAGCGGCAGCAGATGACAAAAGCGGCAGAAACCGCAACGCAGAAAACCGCGCAGGCGGCGGGCCGCGCGCTGCGCGCTATCATTGCCGCTGCCCAGAGTTTACTTGCGGCAATAGCGGCTGGTGGGAGCACAGTTGTAGCCATGGTGCTGGTGATTTGTCTGATTGGACTTCTGATCGTGTCGCCTTTTGGAATCTTTTTCTCCGGAGAGGACAGCGGCACCGGCTACACCATGCCGGATGCTGTCAGCATGCTGAACAGCGAGTTTGCTGCCCGAATCGAGCATATTAAGGCCGAGAACCCCTACGATGAACTGGACATGGACAACTCTGGCAGCGCCGCCATGATCTCCAACTGGCGGGATGTGCTGGCTGTTTATGCTGTGCGGACCACCACGGACAATGCTTCGCCGGATGAGGTCGCTACGCTGACCGAAGAAAAAATGGAGATCCTTCGTGAAATCTTCTGGGACATGAACACCATTACTTATTGGACGGAAATAGTACCAGGCGGCAAAGATGAAGCGGATACGGTCATTTTGCATATCACCGTCACAATAAAAACGCATCTGCAAATGGCGGATGAGCACCAATTCAACACGGAACAGCGCAGATTGTTAGAGGAACTCATGCAGCCGAAATATCAGGAACTGTTCATGGTTTTGACGGGAAGTTATCAGGACATTGAGCTGAGTCCCGACGAGGTAGCGAAGATCATGGAAAACCTCCCCGCCGATCTCAGCGAGGCACGCAGAGAAGTTGTGCTGACAGCATATCAGCTCTTGGGCAAAGTCCATTATTTCTGGGGAGGAAAGTCATTGATTATTGGCTGGGACAGCCGCTGGGGAATGCCGATGAAAGTTACAGCCGAGGGTAGCTCCACCACCGGCACTGTGCGGCCCTTCGGGCTGGATTGTTCGGGAATGGTGGATTGGGTATTCTACAACCAGAGCGGCGGACAATATGTCATTGGGCATGGCGGTGGGGCCACTGCGCAGCACAGCTACTGTACGCCTATTGCTTGGAGTGACGCCCAGCCGGGAGACCTTGTCTTTTATCCGGGTGACAGCCATGTCGGCATTGTTTGCGGCTTTGACAGCGGCGGTAATATCATGATCATCCACTGCGCCAGTGGCGCGAATAATGTGGTGGTGACTGGGAAAATCGGCTTCACCTCGATTGGCAGGCCCGAGTATTTTGCGGATTGAGAAATGTGCGCATGGAGATGTGTTCATAGTTGATTGCTATCATGCTCCATGATATACAGAGAAAGGCAGGGAGCCTCAATAGAGGCTCCCTGCCGCTTGGGTTCTTACTTGCCCTGATAGGCTCTGAAAAGGAAAGTAACGATTTGTGCGCGGGTGCAGCTATTGTCCGGCCCGAACAGGCCATCACCAATGCCGTTTGTGACGCCGTTCTCCACCGCCCATGCCACAGCGTTTGCATAGTAGCTATCGGTAAGAACATCGCTGAACTCTGCCTTGCTATCAACCAGCTTACCAATGGCACGGAACAGGAAAGTCACGCTCTGAGCACGGGTGCAGGTGGCGTCAGGGCTGAATTTGCCATCGCCCGTGCCGGTGGTGATGCCGTTCTCCACTGCCCACGCAACAGCTTTGGCATAGTAGCTGTCTGTAGAAACATCAGAGAAGCTGCTCATGCTCTTGGGTTCGGGAGAACCGGCAGCACGCCACAGGAAGGTGACGATCTGTGCCCTTGTGCAGGGCTGGTTCGGTCCAAACAGGCCGTTGCCGATGCCGCCGGTGATGCCCTTTTCCTGCGCCCACTTCACAGCCTCATAGTAATAGTTGCTGGCGGACACATCGCTGAACGGGCTTATCTCAACTTCCTTGACAAAGGTAGCATTAACCTCGACCTTGCTGGCGGGCATGGTAAAGGTATATTTGCCGTTGCCCTTATCGGTCAGTTTCAGTTCGTTTCCGTTCTTATCAATCACGGTGAGATCGTCTAACTGATAACCGCTGTCGGGTTTGACTGTGATGGTCACAGTGCTGCCCTTGGACGCACTCTTGGGGTTGACAGTCACGGTGCCGTTCTCCGTTTTGCTGGGAGTGGTCACGGAATAGCTGGGAGAGCTGCTGCCGCCGGAGCTTCTCCGAACCAGAGCGTTGATTGCTTCCTCAATGGCCTGCGCCATAGCGTCTACTTCGGCCTGCTCGGTAATATTCTTGCCACGGACAACAGCATCAAGGGCTGCTTTCACAGCGGAAAAATCTCTGTAATCGTTCTCATTCAAAGCGTTCGCTTTTTCAATAGCCGCATCGACTGCGGTGTAGTCAGCGGAAATATGCCACTTGTCCCAGCTGAACGTCGGATGATCGATACCGGCAACCCATTCGATGCCTGTCTCGGCATTGGTCTGGAGGCCAGTAAGGACATCTTCGGAGGTGAAGTTGGGGACAGCAGTGCCGCACGATGACTGGTCAAAGGTCGGGTCGGCACTCGCAGTACCTGCATCCCAATCAACCACCAGCTTAGCAACGGCTAAGTAATTGCCTTTATTATCAGGATATTTTTCTTCATCAAGCGTTACACCATCAGGAGGGGTATCCGGCCAAATGCAGTCGGTAACATGGGTCTTTACAACAGCTGTAATCCAAGTGATATTGCCAGGCTCAGCGCCAGTGATGTTTTTTGTTGCAACTATGCAATTTTTGATTATTACGCCAGGCTTGTTCCCAGAGAAGTTTTCAAAGTTTGCACCGAGAATACCACCTACAGCTGAATAGATATTATTGCAGGAAACAGAACCGCCAAACCAACAATCGGTAATCGACGAGCTGTCCGCAGAGTTTTCCCACTGACCAATCAGCCCGCCAACGGTATCAACATGATCTTCATCGGATTCTGTACTGATAACCGTGGCGTCTGAGGCGCAGCCTTTTACTTGTGTACTCCAAGTGCATTGACCAACCAGCCCACCAACGAACTTGTCGCCAACATTGTTTTCTATTTTTCCGCTTGTATAGCAGTTTTCAACTGTGCCGCCATTGACCCAATCTGCCAAAATGCCGGCAAGTAACGAACCATCATTTGAGGCAATATCAGCGTCTATAACAAGTAAATTCTTTAATGTACCACCGTCAGAAACAACTCCGAAAAGTCCATTTCGAACAAGTTCGTCCCCAGTATAGTGATGGTACAGATTCATGATTTTATGATGTTGCCCATCAAAGGTACCAGCAAAATGTCTGACAAAGTTGTCACCATTTCCAATGGGGGTCCACTGGGTGCCGGATAAGTCGAGGTCATTATCTAAGTAAATCGTTTTTCCTCCAAATAATACAGGTGTAGCTTTGTCATTGACCAGCTGTGCCAAGCCAGCCAGCTGTTCAGCCGTTGAAATATGGTATTCCGAAGCATCGGGCGCACTCGTATACCAACTTGTGTTTGCTGTGCCGTCCCAATTATCCACTGAAGTTCCCTCTGCAAACGCCGCCGTTGGCAGCAGCGTAAAGCACAATGCCAAAATAAGAAGCAGACTTCCGATGCGTTTTTTCATGGTATGTCCTCCTTTGTATGGTGGTCAGGTTTTGTTCATGCCCGCCTGACCTCAGCGGGCAAAGTCCACAGGTTACAGAGCGGTATCATCCCGTGGGTACCCACGGGATGAGGGGCGCGCCCCTCATCATAAGTTTTTCACTTCATATTGATTCATAGTAATTATATCCGCAACTTCGCAAAATGTAAATCGTTCTAAAGTATGAGGATGGATAAAATTTTTGAATATGCTACTCGCCTTCACGTTTTACAACATTCAGCCATTTCTTTTTCCATGTATTAGGGTGGATCAGCAGGGTTGGCTTCCCCAACGCAAGGGCATAGGCCATAGCCTTGTCCTCTGCGCTACCGCTGGCAAGTTCAGGGTCATATACGGCCACCAGCATATCAGACTGCTTGACGATCCGCCGATAGGCCATAAGCTGTGCGTTGGGTGTCTCCTGATAGTCTACACAGGAAAGGTCGGTGCAGTCCGCCAGCATATCGAAATAGCGTTCACGCAGCTGCGGCGTCCACTTGGTAGCCTGTTCTTCAAAAGGGGTTACGCAAACAAGGCGCATGGCCTCGTCATTCCGCTTTGTGATATTGACGATTTCCCCGGCGTACAATCCCACGCCGGGGTCACAGGCAACTTGAAATTCTGTCACTCCACATTGACGCAGTTCCATAATGCACTGAGCCAGTTCCAACTTCATCCGGCGGCATTTAGCATCTTCTTCGTCAAAGCCCCACGGAAATCGCATGGGATGCTGGCCTATGATCGCACAACGATACTCTTTTTCCATATTCCCACTAGCTTTTATGTAGTCTATTGGCTTACAATTTGTATTCTAACAGCCGCTATTTTTCGCGTCAATGAGAATGTAAGCTATAAGCATACAAAATTATTGCTTATAGCGCACAATCGGAGGCGAACACATGGATAAGAAGTTGCTCGGAAAGCGAATCAATACTGCGCGCAAAGAGCGGGGCTGGACGAGCGAGCGTCTGTCCGAAGCGTGTAACATCAATGCGACTTATCTCCGGCAAATCGAGTCAGGCGCAAAGGTTCCCAGTCTGCAAGTATTTGTTCTGCTGTGTGAAGCATTGAAAGTCTCACCAACCTATTTGTTGGCAGAAGTTTTACCCAGCATGGAGCTTCAAAACATGGATGTGCTTTTAGAGTTGTGGCAGACTGCCACACCAAGGCAAATTACAATGATTACTTCCATGATTCGGAGCGCGCTGGACGCGTCTAAAGATTAAAAGTGGGCGGGCAGCTGTATAGCTGCCTGCCCGTTTAAGTCTACCGTGTTGCCCGGATCAATGATTGCAGTGATTTTTGAAATGAATATTGCTTTTTCCTGTCTAAAGCGCTATAATCGGTATATACCGAAAACAGAAGGAGGAAGGCGTCCATGCCAAGACCGCCACGGTGCCGTCGGATTTGTGACGTACCACGAGTCGATAAATTCTGCCCCAACGGGGGCAAGGATGTCGAGTCGATCCTGCTGACGCTGGACGAGTACGAGGTCATTCGGCTGGTTGACCTGGAGCGGCAAACCCACGAGCAGTGTGCCGCACAGATGGACATTTCCCGCTCTACCGTGCAGGAGATTTACGAAAGCGCACGGCGCAAGA
>OGLV01000475.1_pt1 | contig 13906 bp, 10 predicted proteins | sample 1572851 | NCBI WGS metagenome assembly OGLV01 (sample SAMEA2582005, study PRJEB24529) | metagenome | biome: Human gut stool | place: China | collected 2011
TCTCTTGGGGGTGTAAGGGGGATATTCTCTTTCGAGAAAGAGAATATCCCCCTTTAACGCACTCCCGCACGGTGCGGGAGCTCCCCCGCCGCGCAGCGCGCGGCGTTATAATCTTTTTCCATACATGAAAAGATCACATTTGAGCATGCCATTGTACAACTTGCGTTTTTTATCGGCAAAGCGCCCGTAGCAGCGCTCAAAGTCAGGAGGTGACGACAGCACATACACCCGCCAGGTGTCAGGCAGCTTATCCATTGCCTTGCCGAAGGCTTTATAGAGCTCGCCCGCCTCTTCGCGCTCAAGAAGGCGCTCGCCATACGGCGGGTTTGTCACGATGCGGCCATAGAGCCCGCCCCAATGGAAGCGTGTGGCGTCATCGACCTCGAATTTCACGATGTCATCGACCTCGGCCAATTCCGCGTTGTGGCGCGAGAGCTCGACGGCGTCGGGGTCGATGTCGCCGCCCCAGATCTCGTATTTGCCGTGGAACTCGTTGTCCATCGCCTCGTCGGCTGCGTCGAGCCAGAGCGTTTTATCGAGCGTGGCCCAGTGCTGGGCGGCAAAGCTGCGGTTGAGGCCCGGCGCGCGGTTGCGCGCGATGAGCGCCGCCTCGATGGCGATGGTGCCGCTGCCGCAGAAGGGGTCACAGAACGGGTCGCGACCATTGTAGTGCGAGAGCTTGACCATCGCGGCGGCGAGCGTTTCCTTGAGGGGGGCCGCCACGCCGTGGGCGCGGTAGCCGCGCTTGTAAAGGCCCTCGCCCGAGGTGTCGAGCCCGACGGTCACTTCGTCCTTCATGATGGAAAAGCGCACCTGATAGCGCCGCCCCGTTTCGGGGAACTGCGCGATGCCGTAGGCCGCGCTCAGGCGGTCGACGACCGCCTTTTTGACGATCGACTGGCAGGCGGGCACGGAGTGGAGCGTCGAGTTGATGGAATAGCCCACGACGGGGAATTCGCCCTCGCGGGGGATCCAGTCCTCCCAGTGCACCGCGCGCACGCCCTGAAAGAGCGATTCAAAATCCGTCGCGCGGAACTTGTGCAGAACCAGAATGACGCGCGCACCGCAGCGCAGATTGATGTTGAGCCGCGCGATGTCGCGCGCCTCGCCGCGGCAGAGGACGCGGCCGTTCTCAACGCGCACGTCAGAAAGTCCCAGTTTTCTGATCTCATCGCCAACGAGACTTTCCAGTCCCAGCAGGCAGGGAATGACAAATTCCAGCATAATAACGCTCCCGAAAAAATGATTTGACTTTAGTATAGCGGATGGGAACAAAAAAGGCAATCGCCGCGTCAAAATAAGCATGGTAAAGCGGTGGAGCGTGTGGTACAATAGGAAAAACAGCGCGGAAAGCGCGCTGTCACATGAATGTAACATCAAACTTGCGCGAAATTTTCCGAAAAAATACGGAATGCAACACTAAAGTTGCTGGAAATGGACGCGCGGTTTTGCTATCTTATCCTCAGACAGAGAAACGGAGGGAACGCAATGGCATTTGGCGAGCGGCTCCAGGAGGTCCGCAAACGCAGCGGACTGACGCAGGAGGAATTTGCCGAACAGCTTCAGGTCTCGCGCCAGTCGGTCTCGCGCTGGGAGTCGGGCCGCGGCTACCCTGAGATGGAGAAGATCATCTTCATCTGCAACCGCTACGGCGTAACGATGGACGAGCTGTTCAAAGAAGAAGTCCCCACCCCCGGCGAGCCGCCGGTCGAAGCCCCGCTGCTGTCCGCGCGCACGCTCGGCAGCGAGTTGTCAAACCTGTATGCGAATCTGTCGCCCTACAACAAAAGCATCGGGATCATGCTGCTGACCGTCATCGCGATGATCGGTCCGGCATACGTCTACTGTATGCGCAGTTTGAAAGGAGGAGCAGATGAAATGATGACCATTATCTGGATCGCCGCCATCATCATCTTCGGCATTGCCGAGGCGGCGACGGCGGGGCTGGTGTCGATCTGGTTCGTCGTGGGCGCGGTGGCCGCGCTGGTGGCGACGGAGCTGGGCGCGGCGCTGTGGCTGCAATTCGCGGTCTTCCTGATCGTATCCATTCTGGCGCTCATCGCAACAAGGCCCCTTGCGCGCAAGATGCTGGATAAGACTATCGTGCCCACGAATGCCGACCGTGTGCTGCACCACGAGGCCAAGGTGACCGAAACGGTGGATAACGAGAACGCCACGGGCGCTGTGTACATCGACGGCAAGACATGGACGGCGCGCAGCGAAGACGGCAATATCATCCCTAAGGGGAAAATGGCAAGAATCGTTCGCATGGAGGGCGTCAAGCTCTACGTGCGCGAGAGTAAAGAACCCAGCGAGAGAAGAGAGTAAACCCAAACTACACAACATTTTAGGAGGAAAAGAACTATGGAATGGATCGGCTATATCGGTATCGGCATTTTAGTGCTGCTGGTGCTTCTGGTGCTCGTCACGAACATCCAGATCGTGCAGCAGTCGCGCGCCTACGTCGTTGAGCGCCTCGGCGCTTACAGCGCGACCTGGGGCGTGGGCCTGCACTTCAAAATTCCGTTTTTCGAGCGCGTTGTGAAGAAGGTCAGCCTCAAAGAGCAGGTGGCCGACTTCGATCCCCAGCCCGTCATCACGAAGGATAACGTCACGATGCAGATCGACACGGTCATCTACTTCCAGATCACCGACCCCAAGCTCTACACCTACGGTGTCGAGCACCCAATGAACGCCATCGAGAACCTGACGGCGACGACCCTTCGTAACATCATCGGCGAGATGGAGCTCGACCAGTCGCTCACGAGCCGCGATGTCATCAACGCCAAGATGCGCTCTATCCTCGATGAAGCGACCGACCCCTGGGGCATCAAGGTCAACCGCGTGGAGCTCAAGAACATCCTGCCGCCGCGTGAGATCCAGAACGCGATGGAAAAGCAGATGAAGGCCGAGCGCGAACGCCGCGAGTCCATCCTGCAGGCCGAGGGCCAGAAGCAGTCCCAGATCCTTGTGGCCGAGGGCGAAAAGCAGTCCACCATCCTGCGCGCGGACGCCGAAAAGCAGGCGGCCATCCTCAAGGCCGAGGCTGAGCGTCAGGCCGCCATCCTCAAGGCCGAGGGTGAAGCGCAGGCCATCCTGAACGTGCAGAAGGCGCTCGCCGACTCCATCAAGATGCTCAACGAGGCCAACCCCAACGATCAGGTCGTCAAGATCAAGGCGCTCGAATCGTTCGAAAAGGCCGCCGACGGTCAGGCGACGAAGATCATCGTCCCGAGCGAAATTCAGAGCCTCGCCGGTCTCGCCGCGAGCTTCAAGGGCCTGCTTGAAGAAGACAAGAAATAAGCACGAAAAAGGAAGAGGTTCCCGACGGGAACCTCTTCTCTGTTTGTCAAAAAAGCCTCGCAGAGTTTCGCGCCCGCAGGCGCGAAAGAGGTTTGATCTGTTTTCTGCCGCGACATGTGCGTGGCAGAAAACACTTTGCGCGGAGCGAGCGTCTTGCTTGTCCGCTTTCAGCGGACAATTCGAGGCGCAGAGCGCAGCGAATCCTTCTCGAAAAAGTGGCGAAGCCGCTTTTTCGACAGGCGAAAGAAGAGGTTCCCGTCGGGAACCTCTTCCTTTTTTGATGTAAGGTGTTGCGAACTCAGCCCTCGGAATCCGTGCGGTTTCTCCAGGAGATCTCCTGCTCGAGCTCGTAGCGCAGCTTCTTGTTCTCCTCGACGAGCTCGTCGTAGTGCTCGCCCTGCACGTAATACTTGACGAACGTGAACGTGGCCTCGTCAAGCTCCTCTTCCGTGTAGGACGGGAGAAGCGAGCCGTTCTTGCGCTGAAGGCCGGAGATATTCACGACCACCAGGCGGCGGTGCTGCTCGGAGAGCTGGAAGAGCTGGAGCTTTGCGGGAATTTCAAGCCCTAAGTCATAGGTGCTGTTCACGCGCTCCATGATGTTGCGGTACTCGGGCTTGGCCGAGACGATGACGCCGTGCTGCATAAACAGCTTTTTCAGGTAGTCCACAGAAACGTCCTCGCGGGTGATCGTGCCCTTGCCGAGACCTGTGAGCATCGTGTTAGACAGATTCAGGCTGACGTAAACTTCTTCGCCGGTCTTGGGATAGCTCATAATTTGCCTCCATTAAAGTCTGCGCCGCAAGCGCGGCTGGGATTGATATGACATTTTTATGGTAGCATGGCGGAGCGGAAAATACAAGCGGCAGGTTGTATGAACTGTCGCTTACAAATTTGTCGGAATCGCCGCCGCGGCGGGATTTTCCTTGACAAGAGCGCGCGCCGCTGATACACTTTCCTTGTCTATTACGGGTGCGCACCTACCGGCAGTCAGGCGGAAGTCTGGCTGCCGTTTTGCATCCGGCATTTGAATAGGAGGGAATATTTATGGCTTACTTCTGGCCGCTCATTCTCGTTGTGGCGTCGAACACCGTGTATCACATCTGCGCCAAATCGCTGCCCGAGAGCGTTGATCCGCTCGCGTCGCTCACGGTCACGTATCTGATCGGCTCAATCTTTTCGGGCATCCTGTATTTTGTGACGAACCGCGGCGGGGCGAACCTTCTGCACGAATACAGCCAGATGAACTGGGCGCCGTACCTGCTCGGTCTCGCGGTCGTCGGTTTGGAAGCTGGCAGCATGCACGCCTACAAGGCGGGCTGGCCGGTCAGCGCGTTTCAGGTGTCGTCTGCGGCGGCCATCGCGACGATTTTGGTGTTCATTGGGTATCTTGTCTACCACGAGGTCATCACGGTCAACAAGCTCGTGGGCCTTGCGCTGTGCCTTGTCGGGCTGTTTTTCCTCAACAAATGAGTTGTGCCGCGGCTTTTGCCGTGGTATGATGGGGAAAACTTGTTTTAAAGAAGGAATTTTGACCTATGAAAGCTGCACGCGAATATCCGATCCTGACCGTCACCGCCAAGGGCACGCGCTGGCTCGAGAGCGGCCACCCCTGGGTGTACGACTCCGACGTCGCCCGCGAGCCGGACGAGAGCGAGTGCGAAAACGGCGCGCTCGTCGATGTGGTGTCGGAAAAGGGCAAGTACCTCGGAACGGGCTTTTTGAGCAGACTCAGTAAGCTCCGCGTGCGCATCGTCTCGCGCAACGCGAACGACCGCTTTGATGAAAATTTCTGGCGGCGGCGCGTACGCTACGCCTGGGACTACCGCAAGGCGGTCATGGACGGGCAGACCGGCTGCTGCCGCCTCATCTTCGGCGAGGCGGACGCTTTCCCCGGCCTGACGGTCGACCGGTTTGAAAATCTTCTCGTCACGCAGACGCTCTCGCTCGGCATGGAAAAGATCAAGGACATGCTCTTCCCCCTCATTGTCGAGGTGCTGGAGCAGGACGGCGAGACGATCGACGGCCTTTTTGAGCGCAACGATGTCGTGCTTCGCGAAAAGGAGGGCTTGACGCAGAACAAGGGTTGGTTTCCCCTCCCCGGCAAAAAAACGCCTGAGAGCCCCATCACTGAAATCTGCGAAAACGGCGTTTTCTACCGTGTGGATGTCGAAAACGGGCAGAAGACGGGCTTTTTCCTCGACCAGAAGTTCAATCGCCTCGCCGTCGCGCACCTCGCGCGCGGCAAGCGCGTGCTCGACTGCTTCACGCACACGGGCTCGTTCGCGCTCAACGCCGCCAAAGGCGGCGCAGAGCACGTGACGGCGGTGGACGTGTCCGAGAGCGCCATCGAAATGGCGCACGCGAACGCGGCGCGCAACGGCCTTGAGGACAAAATGGACTTTCTCGCCGCCGACGTCTTCGACCTGCTCCCGCAGCTCGAGGCCGCGCATGAAAAGCCCTATGACTTCATCATCCTCGATCCCCCGGCGTTCACCAAGTCTCGCCGTACGGCGAACAACGCCGAAAAGGGGTATAAGGAGATCAACCTGCGCGCGATGCGCCTGCTGCCGCGCGGCGGCTACCTTGCGACCGCCTCGTGCAGCCACTTCATGCCCGCCGAACGCTTTGAGCGGATGCTGCGCTCCGCCGCCGCGGACGCGGGCGTCGAGCTGCGGCAGATCGAAGCGCGCACGCAGAGCTGTGACCACCCCATCCTCTGGAACGTGCCGGAGACGGATTACCTCAAGTTCTACTTATTCCAAGTGGTATAAATTGATATAAAAAATCCTCGCTGTAAAAACAGCGGGGATTTTTTTGGTTGTTTATTTGTTTTCGTCAGTGTTTTCCGCGGAAGTATCCGGCGTTTCGGGCTCAGTCGAGGGCTTGTCCTCAGTCTGAGCATCTTCGCCCTTGTCCTCCGGCGGCATTTCGATCTTTTCGCTCGTCATCGAAATGTGCTTGGCGGGCGCTTCGATCACGCTCGGCTGCGAGGGGCGGAAGCCGTCCTCGCTCTTGCGCGTGGAAGCGTAGGCCTCTTCGACGGTCGAGGGATCGCGGCCTTCGAGGATGGCGACCATTTCGCCGCCCGTGATGGTCTCCTTTTCAAGGAGGTAGGCGACGACCTTGTCCATATCCTCGCGGTTGTCGCGGATGACCTGTACGGCGTCCTTGTAGCACTCGTCGAGAATGCGCTTGACCTCGCGGTCCATGATGGCGGCGGTATCCTGCGCGCAGTCGAGGCCGTAGCCGCCGTCGAGGTACTGATTGCGCACCGACCCGAGCGCGACCATGCCGACCGCGTCGCTCATACCGTACATGGCGACCATGTTGCGCGCGATGCTCGTCGCCTCCTGAATATCCTGCGAGGCGCCGTTGGTCATCGTGTTCATCACGACCTCTTCGGCCGCGCGGCCGCCCATCGAGACGGCAATCTTCGCCATCAGCTCATCGCGCGTGCGCAGGTTCGTCTTGTCCTCTTCAGGCATCAGGAGCGTGTAGCCAAGGCTTCCTTCGGTGTGCGGGACGATCGTGATCTTCTGCACGGGCTCGGCGTTTTTCTGCTTGTAGGCGACCATCGCGTGGCCGACCTCGTGATAGGCGACGAGCTTCTTTTCAAACTCGGTGAGGACGCTGCCTTTCTTCTCGCTGCCCGCGATGACGAACTCGAACGCCGCGAGCATGTCCTCCTGCGTGACGAGCTTGCGTCCCTTGCGCACGGCGCGCAGCGCCGCCTCGTTGGCGAGGTTGGCAAGGTCCGCACCCACGCAGCCCGCGGTCGCGAGCGCGACCTTCTTAAGATCCACGTCCTCGGCGAGCTTGATGCCGCGCGTGTGGACCTGCAGCGTTGCTAAGCGGCCGGCGAGGTTCGGGCGGTCGACGGTGATGCGGCGGTCGAAGCGGCCGGGGCGCAGCAGCGCCTTGTCAAGCACCTCCGGGCGGTTCGTCGCGGCAAGCACGATGACGCCCTTGCTCGGGTCAAAGCCGTCCATTTCGGCGAGCAGCTGGTTGAGCGTCTGCTCGCGCTCGTCGTTGCCGCCGCCGTAGCGCCCGCCGTCGCGGGATTTGCCGATGGTGTCGATCTCGTCGATGAAGATGATGCAGGGGGCGACCTTCGACGCCTCGGCGAAGAGGTCGCGCACGCGGCTCGCGCCGACGCCGACGAACATCTCGACAAAGTCAGAGCCGGAGATCGAGAAGAACGGCACCTTCGCCTCGCCCGCCACGGCCTTGGCCAGCAGCGTTTTACCGGTACCGGGAGAGCCGACGAGCAGCGCGCCCTTGGGGATCTTTGCGCCGATGGCGGTGTATTTTTCGGGGTTGTGCAGAAAGTCGATGATCTCGACGAGCGATTCTTTCGCTTCGTCCTGACCGGCGACGTCCGCGAACGTGACGCCCGTGGACTTTTCCATATAGACCTTGGCATTTGCCTTGCCGACATTGCCGATGCCGCCGATCCCGCCCATGCCGCCGGACTTTTTCGTGATGAAGTTCATCAGCAGCATGAACGCGCCGACCATCAGCACCGTGGGCAGAATATAGCTCACCATGAACGTGAGGATCGGCGAAACGGGCGGCTGATAGGGCTTGGTGTAGGTCACGCCGTGCTCATCGCACAGGGTGATCAGCTTTTCCGTCGCGTCGGGAATGATGGTGGTGAAGAGCGTATAGTTCTGATCATAGCTCTTGCCGTCGGCGTCGGTGTAGGTGAAGCCGTCCACCGGCGTGATGGTGTATACGTTGTCGCCGACTTCGAGCGACTTGACCTTCCCTTCTTCCACAAGGTCGCGCAGCTCGCTGTAGGCGATCTCGCAGGACGACTCTGCCGAGCGCGCCTGCTCCAGCATCACCGAGAGATAGTTCACGCCGATCGTCAGCAGCAGCGCCCACAGGACGATCGACCACATGCCCCCGCCGCGCCGGCGGTTCTTGTCGCCGCGGTTGTGGTTGTTTCTGTTGTTTTGCTCCATGATGTTCCTCCAGTCGGGAGACAGAAAAATGCGAAAATGCGCACTTTTTGAATTAGTGATTTTCACTATATCATATATAAGAAAATCGCACAAGTTTTCTACGGTGAATTTTCGATGAACTTTTGCTTTGCACCCTCTTTATCTTGCCCTTGTTCTGTGTTATAGTTGCAATGGAGTATTCTATAAAAATTTGTCACAAGGAGAAATTTCTTTTATGGATAAGGAACGCAAGGAAAAGACCGCGCGCGTGCAGGACGCGGAGGCCGACGGCATCATCGAGGGCCGCAACGCCGTGATCGAAGCGCTGCGCGCGGGCACGACCATCGACAAAATTTTCATCCAGAAGGGCGAGACCGATAAGACGCTCGGCCACATCGCCTCGACCGCCCGCGCCGCGGGCGTGGTCGTCGTGGACGCGGACAAGCGCAAGCTCGACTTCATGTCCCGCACGCACGCCCATCAGGGCGTCATCGCGCTCACGAGCGTGCGCGAATATGTCAGTGTTGAGGATATTTTGAACATCGCGCGCGAAAAAGGCGAAAACCCCTTGATCGTCGTCTGCGACGAGATCTCCGACCCGCATAACCTCGGTGCGATCATCCGCACGGCGGAGTGCGCGGGCGCGCATGGCGTCGTCATCCCCAAGCGCCGCAGCGCGGGCCTCACGAGCATTGTCGCCAAGACGAGCGCGGGTGCGGTGAGCTATGTGCCCGTCGCGCGCGTGCCGAACATCCCCGCACTTTTGGAGCAGCTGCAAAAAGAAGGCGTCTGGGTCTTCGGCACGGCGGCCGAGGGCACGAGCGACCTCTACTCCGCGGACCTCAAGGGCCCCGCGGCCATCGTCATCGGCAGCGAGGGCGACGGCATGACGAGACTGGTGCGCGAAAAGTGCGACTTCCTCGTCAGCATCCCGATGAAGGGCAGAATTTCGTCGCTCAACGCCTCCGCGGCGGCGGCCATCCTCCTCTACGAGGCGGTGCGCCAGCGCTTGGGGCAGTGACGGTAAAGAAGGAACGATATGGACCCCAAAGACCTTGAATTTGAAGAAACGCTCGCCGACTCCGAGCTGCTGCTGAAAAACACGGCCCGCAGCATGGACGAGGACGCGGAATTCACGCTCGAGAGCATTCTGGCCGAGTACGGCAGCGGCACGCCCGCCGCGCCCGAACTGGAAGAAAAAGATCCCGAGCCGCCCGCGGAGGAAAAGCAGTCGGCAAAGGTCGTCCCTCTGCCGAAAAAGGCGGAGACGGCGAAAGAGAGCGTGGACGATACGGCGGATGAGACCGCCCGCATCCCCGTCATCCCCTTCCCCGGCGCGAAAAAGGCCGAAGAGCCGGTGGAAGCCGAACCGGAAGAGGAAACGGACGCGGAAACCGAAGAAGAACCGCCGCAGGACGACGAGCCCAAGTCCATGAGCTTGCAGGACATCCTGGCCCAGACCGTGCAGGAGGCGCTCTCCGAGCGCGAGGACACGGTCATCGAGGAGGAGCCGCCGCGCCGCGGCCTGTTCTCCCGCCGCAAAATGCGCGACACCGAGCAGCTCTACGACGACGCGGAGGAGGAAGAGGACGAGGAAGAAGAATTCGAAGAGCCCGAACCCGAGCTCCCCGAGCCGCCGCTGACCGAAACGCTCTCCGACTACCGCGCGCAGCTCTCTGGCGCGACGAAGGCGCGCCGTGGGGCGGGTATTTTCACGCTTTTGCTGTGCGTCATGGCGGTGCTGGAGCATTTTTCCATCCTGCCGGAGGCGTACACCGCTGATCCGATGATCCGCGCGCTGCCGCTGCTGGCGGTCGAGGCGATCGTCTGCGCCATCGGCTGGCGCATTTTTGCGGGCGCGCTGCGCTCGCTCAAACAGGGAAAAGTCACGTCGGGCTTTTTGACGATGCTTCTATGCCTTGTCACGCTGCTCGATACGGCGCTCTACGCTTTTCTTCCCGCGCGCGCGGCGCTGTCGCTGCCGCTGCCGGTGCTGGGGGCGATGTCGGTCTACTGCGCACTGCTGGGCGAAAGCCTGCGTCTGCACGGCATGTATGACACGTTCCGCATCGCGGCCATCGGCAATGCGCCGTATATCGTCACCGTGACGGCGGGGGGAGCGGCCAAGCGCGTGGGCCTGCCGGGCGGATTTTCGAATTCCGCGCGCGCAAACGACCCGTATTCGCGCTGGCAAAGCGTGCTGCTGCCGGTCTTCCTCGCGGCGGCGGTCGTGTTCGGCGTGCTCTCGACGCTCGAGACGAAGCAGAACGCGCTGCTTGCGTGGAACCTCTCGGTGATGCTCGCGAGCGCGAACCTGCTCGCGTTTCCGATGGTGTGCGCGCTGCCGCTCAAGCGCATCGCCGCGCGGCTTGCCAAAAGCGGCAGCGCCGTGGCGGGCTTTTCCGGCGCAGACGCCATCCGCCGGAGCAACTGCGTCATCCTGACCGATGGCGACCTGTTCCCGCCCGGAACGGTCACGCTCGGCGGGCTCAAGGTTTTCGGCGAGGAGAGCGGCAAGGTCATCTCCTACGCCGCGACGATGGCCCACGCGTCCGAAAGCGGCCTGAGCCGCCTTTTTGACAATCTTCTCGCCAGCGACGGCGGCTTCCGCGAGCAGGTCGAGGATGTCGACTTTTACGAAGAGGGCGGTGTCGGCGGCCGCATCCACGGCGAAACGGTGCTCTTTGGCACGGCGGGCTTTATGAGAAAGCGCGGCGTGAACCTGCCGCGAAACCTTGGCCTCAAGACCGGCGTGTTCCTCTCGGTCGACGGCACGCTGATCGCGGTGTTCGCCGTGAAGTACATGCCTGCGGAAAATGTCGACTGGGCGCTCCACGCCCTGCACCACAGCCGCATCACGCCTGTGCTCGCCGTGCGCGACGGCAACATCACCCCTGCACTCTTAAAGCGTAAGTTCGGCACCGACGCGCGCGCGGTCTATCCCAAGCTCTCGACGCGTTTGGCGCTCTCCGAGCGCGGCGGCGGGCGACCGTATGCGCTGCTCATGCGCGAAGGACTCATGCCGTATGCCGAGGTCGTGCTCGGCAGCAAGCGGCTCTGCGCGTCCGCCAAGCGGTGCACGGTGCTTGCATTTTTAGCCGCCACAGCGTCGACGCTCCTTGCATTTTATTTAACTTTTGTCGGCGCATACAGCGTGCTCACGCCGCTTTCTCTGCTCATTTACGTACTTTTGTGGTCGCTCAGCGCGCTGGTCGACGCCCTGCTCAGCGATCGTTATTGACACTTCGAACGAAGAAAACGAAAATTTGCGGAAAAATATGGTTGTAATGGAGAGAAAAACATGATATCATTTCTGCATTGAGTATTATCCCATCTTATGGCGCGAGCCGATCTGGGATTTACGATTTTCGGAAGGAGACTGACCCATTATGAGTGCAAAAGACATCCGCAATATCGTGCTGCTTGGCCACAGCGGCAGCGGCAAGACCACCCTCGCTGAGAGCATGCTGTATCTCACCGGCGGCACGGACCGTCTGGGCAGAATTGCCGACGGCAACACCGTTTGTGACTACGATCCCGAAGAGATCCGCCGCCAGATCTCCATTTCTCTGGCCGTGGCTCCCGTGGAATACGACAGCTGCAAGATCAACGTGCTCGACGTGCCCGGCGGCTTCGACTTCGCCGGTGAGGTCGCGGAGGCCGTTCAGGCTGCCGACGCTGCCGTCATCGTCTGCTCGGCCAAGGCCGGCATGAGCGTCGGCGCGGAAAAGGCGTGGAAATATTGCGAGAAGAACTCTCTCCCCCGTCTGCTCTACATCTCCAAGACCGACGAGGAGAACTCCGACTACAACGCCGCGTTCGACACGCTGCGCGAGCGCTTCGGCAAGAACATCGCCCCCGTCGTCGCCCCCATCTGGGACGAGAGCAAGAAGGTCATCGGCATCATCGACGTGCTGCATAAGCGCGCATTCGAGTTCGGCCCCGGCGGCGGCCGCGTCGAGATCGAAGTGCCTGAGAACAAAAAGCCCGTGCTCGATGAGCTCTACGACGCGCTCAAGGAGTCCGTCGCCGAGACGAGCGAGGAATTTATGGAAAAGTTCTTCGCCGGTGAAGACTTCACCTATGCCGAGATGATCCATGGCCTGCGCCAGGGCGTCAAGGACCTGTCCCTCTTCCCTGTCGTGTGCGGCTCCGCCATTCAGGGCATGGGCACGCGCATCCTGATGGATACCATCGTCGAGCTTCTTCCCAAGCCGCAGGACGCCCGCGCCCTGATGGCCGAGAATGAGGACGGCGAGTCCTCCGAATTCGTCGTCGCGCCCGGCGCACTGCCGACCGCGTTCGTCTTCAAGACCATTTCCGACCAGTACGGCAAGTACTCCTACGTCAAGGTGCTCTCCGGCTCCATCAAGCCCGATATGCCCATGGTCAATGCCCGCACCGGCGAGACCGAGAAGCTCGGCCGCCTGTACATCCCCAAGGGCAAGAAGTATACCGAGGTCAAGGAGCTCACCTGCGGCGACATCGGCGCCATCGCCAAGATGGACAAGGTCAAGACCGGCGACACGCTCTGCGAGCCGCGCAAGGTCGTCAAGATCGAGCCCATCCCGTTCGATGAGCCCTGCTACAGCGTCGCCATCGCGCCCAAGACCCGCGGCCAGGAGGACAAGATGGCCCAGGGCCTCAACCGCTTGAACGAGGAAGATCCGTCCTTCCGCGTCGTCAACAACGCCGAAACGCACCAGATGGTCGTCTCCGGCGCGGGCGACATCCAGATCGACGTGCTCGTCAACAAGCTCAAGAGCCGCTTCGGCGTCGAGGTCGTGCTCGACACGCCGCGCGTGCCCTACCGTGAAAAGATCCGCAAGACGGTCTCCAAGCAGGGCCGTCATAAGAAGCAGACCGGCGGCAGCGGCCAGTTCGGTGACGTTTGGATCCGCTTCGAGCCCAACGAGGAGAGCGAAGAGATGGTCTTCGCCGAGGAAGTCTTCGGCGGCAGCGTCCCCAAGAACTTCTTCCCCGCGGTCGAAAAGGGCCTGCGCGAGGCCTGCGTCCACGGCCCGCTCGCGGGTTATCCCGTCGTGAACCTCAAGGCCGTCCTTTACGATGGCTCCTATCACCCGGTCGACTCGTCTGAGATCGCGTTCAAGACCGCGGCGAACCTCGCCTACAAGGCAGCCATGCCCGAGGCGTCCCCGGTCCTGCTCGAGCCGGTGTGCGAGCTCAAGGTCACGGTGCCCGACCAGTACATGGGCGATATCCTTGGCGATCTCAACAAGCGCCGTGGCCGCGTCATGGGTATGACCCCGACCGGCAACGGCGAGCAGGTCATCGAGGCCGAGTGCCCCGAGGCAGAGCTGATGAGCTACGCCATTGACCTGCGCTCCATGACCCAGTCCCGCGGCTCGTTCGTGATGCACTTCGTGCGCTACGAGCAGTGTTCCGCCGACGCACAGGCGAAGGCTGTCGCTGCCGCAAAGGCGATGCAGGAAGCGGAATAATTGCTTCTGCACAGCAGAAAATAAGTAAAAAGAGAGGGCTTCTCGAGAGAGAAGTCCTCTCTTTTTCCGCGCATGGCGCGGAGGGGGAGCAGCCCGAAGAGGCTGCGGCTTTTCCCCACACCGTGTGGGGCTGCGGATAAGGGGGATATTCTCTCACGTGAGAGAATATCCCCCTTGGACCCCCAAGAGAAC
>OGLV01000480.1_pt1 | contig 13788 bp, 8 predicted proteins | sample 1572851 | NCBI WGS metagenome assembly OGLV01 (sample SAMEA2582005, study PRJEB24529) | metagenome | biome: Human gut stool | place: China | collected 2011
GCTCGAACTCGCTACCTCCACCTTGGCAAGGTGGCGCTCTACCAGATGAGCTACGCCCGCGGAACAAGATGTACTATACCAGACATTTTTCGCTTTGTCAAGCATAGATTTTAGGATTCTGTTGCAAAATGCGGGGGGCTGTGATACACTTGCCCGGTAAATCGTATTTTTCAGGAGGCAGTCATGGCCACTTTACAGGAAGAGATCTCCCGCCGCCGGACGTTTGCGATCATTTCGCACCCGGACGCCGGTAAAACCACGCTGACGGAAAAGTTCCTGCTCTACGGCGGAGCCATCGCGCAGGCGGGTGAAGTCAAGGGCAAGCGCGAGCGCGCGGCAAAATCCGACTGGATGGAAATCGAAAAGCAGCGCGGCATTTCGGTCACGTCGTCGGTCATGCAGTTCCAGCACGGCGGCTACTGCATCAACATCCTCGACACGCCGGGACATCAGGACTTCTCGGAAGACACGTACCGCACGCTGATGGCCGCGGACAGCGCCGTCATGGTCATTGACGGCGCAAAGGGCGTCGAGCCGCAGACGCGCAAGCTCTTCAAGGTCTGTGCTCTGCGCAACATCCCCATCTTTACCTTTATCAATAAAATGGACCGCGAAACGCGCGACCCGCTCGAGCTCTGCGAGGAGGTCGAGCGCGAGCTGGGCATCGACACCTATCCCGTCAACTGGCCGATTGGCTGCGGCAAGGAGTTTGCCGGTGTGTACGACCGCGATAAGCGCTGCATCCTGCACTTCACCGACGCGGGCCACGCCAAAAAGGCGGGCATCACGGAAATCGAGCTCGATGATCCCGCGCTCGTCGACCTGATCGGTCAGGCCCGCCGCGACACACTCGCCGAAGAGGTCGAGCTGCTCGGCGCGGGCCGCGACTTTGACCTCGACGCTGTGCGCTGCGGTAAGCTCTCCCCCGTGTTCTTCGGCAGCGCGCTCACGAACTTCGGCGTCGAGCCGTTTTTGAACGCGTTTCTGGAAATGACCACGCCGCCGCTTCCGCGCGTGAGCGACGCGGGCGAGGTGGACGTCTACTCCCCTGAATTTTCGGCCTTCGTCTTCAAGATCCAGGCCAATATGAACAAGGCCCACCGCGACCGCCTTGCCTTCATGCGCATCTGCTCGGGCAAGTTCGAGCGCGACACCGAGTATTTCCACGTCCAGTCCGGCCGCAAGATGCGCCTTTCTCAGCCGCAGACGATGATGGCCGCCGAGCGCGAGATCGTCGACGAGGCCTACGCGGGCGACATCATCGGCGTGTTCGATCCCGGCATCTTCTCGATCGGCGACACGATCACGATGCCCGGCAAAAAGTTCCGCTTCTCCGGCATCCCGACGTTCGAGCCCGAGCACTTCATGCTCGTCTCACCCAAGGACACGATGAAGCGCAAGCAGTTCGTCAAGGGCGTGGAGCAGATCGCGCAGGAGGGCGCCATCCAGATCTTCAAAATTCCCGACAGCGGCTTTGAGGACGTGGTCGTCGGCGTGGTCGGCACGCTGCAGTTCGACGTGTTCGAGTACCGTATGAAAAACGAGTACGGCGTCGACCTGCGCATGAGCGGCCTTCCCTACGAGCACCTGCGCCTGATCCGCGAGTGCCCGTGCGACGTGAAGGACCTGATGCTCTGCTCGGGCTCCCGCGTGCTCGAGGACTTCAAGGGCCGCAAGCTCATCGCCTTCGGCGGCGAGTGGAGCGTGGGCTTTCTCACCAAGCACAACGAGGGTCTTATCCTCGACGACTGGCTCAGCGTGTAACAGATAACACCTATAATATAAGGAGAGACGCGGCTTTCGCCGCGTCTCTTTCGTTATAAAAGCATCGCAGACTTTGCCGCCCGCAGGCGGCAAATGATCTGGATCGTTTTTTCTGGCGACACGCGCGTCAGAAAAAACACTCTGCGCGGAGCGTGTGTCGAGCCCGCGAGGCACAAAGCGAAGCGAAACTTTCTCAAAAAAGTGGTGACACCACTTTTTTGAATGATCTTACGCGTTGTAAACGTCCTCGTTCAGCACGCCCTCGGACTTGGCGACATAGATGCTCGTGGCGGAATCGCCGACAACATTGAGCGCGGTGACGAGCATCTCGATGGGGCGGTTGATGGCGAGGATGAGGCTGTAGGCCAGCATTGCCGCATCATTCACATAGCCGAGGCCGGAGAGGATGGTGAAAAGGATGATCGCGCCGGAGCCGGGGGCCGCGGGCGTACCGGCGGAGGCAATGAGTGCGAGCAGCGCGATGACGACGAGCTGGGTGAAGCTGATGCTGTAGCCCGCGCAGCCGGCGATGAAGAGCGTTGCGATGACCTGCATGATGGCCGTTCCGTTCATGTTGATGGTCATGCCAAGCGGCAGGACGAAGGAGGCGATCTTCTCATCCACGCCGAGCTCCTCGACCGTGGTCTTGACGTTGAGCGGGAGCGTCGCCGCACTCGAAGAGGTGGAGAAGCCGAAGACCGCGACGCGGGTGATCTTCTTGGCGAACTTGAAAGGATCAAGATGCGCGAAGACCGCGATAAAGGCAGGGTAGCCGACGATGAGGAAGATGAGCAGCAGCACAACCGTGAGGATGACATAGGCGACGGCGGGCTTGAGGTGCTCGACACCGTAGGAGGCAAAGGTGCGCGTGAGCAGCATGAAGATGGCAACGGGACCGAACTTGCTGACCACGAAGTTGAGGAAGACGATGACCACGTCGTTGAGTTCCTGAATGAGCTTGCGAAGCGTGGCAGTCTTCTCCTCGCCGAGCGTCTTCATGCAAAGGCCCAGCGCGATGGCGAGGAAGACGACGGCGAGCACTGCCGTGTTGCTCGAAAACGTCGAGGCAATGTTCGAGGGGATGACGTTCAGCACAACGAGCAGCGGATTGGAGCCCGTCGAACCGGAAACGCTCTCCAGCCCGTCGACGGCGATGTGGAATACGCCCATGTTATAGAAGACGATGCCGCAGACGCAGGCGAGCAGGAGCGCAAAAAAAGAACAGATCAGGAAACCCTTGATACACTTGAAGGAAATTCTGCCAAGTGTACTGGTATCAGAGATCTGTCCTATTGCCAATGTAATGGAAGTAAACACCATCGGCACGATGACGAGCTGGAGGGAACGAATGAACATCTGACCGGCCAAATAGAAAAGGCCAAGCGCGCTGCTCGCTCCGGCAGCGGTGATATCCTGGAATAAAAGATTATTGATGGTCGCCCACACCGCTTCCTGTCCGGAGGCATTCAAATGCTCGCGGAGGAACAAAAACAGGAGACCGGCCGTCAGTCCCGCAACCAGGGAGATGGCCATTTTCGTTGCCAGTGTTTTCTCTTTCCTTACTTTCATGTGTCGTATCCTTTCTTTTCCCGCGCCCGCCTGCCCCATTTTGAGGCCCGCGTTTGCGATTTTTACGAGCATACTACGCAGGCCCCCTTTGTGGCAAGTGTGTTTTTCCATAAATATTAACAAATTCTGAATGCATTCTCCGACAATAGTGACAAAACTCGATTTTTGTGTAAAAAGTGCAAAAAATCGTGTAGATATTTGTTGACAAACGTCAAGAACGCGTATATAGTGTGAGCCGTAAAAAAGAGTAGGTGCAGCCGCTTCGACCGCATCTCAAACGATAATAGCAAACCCGGTGAAAACCGGCGACGCAAAGCTATAGGGCCTTACCCCTGGGAACAGGGCTGGCAGCCAGTTACCGAAAGGAGATCGCCGTATGAAACGGCTGTTTCGTCATGCCTGCGCTATGCTCGCAGTGCTTATTGTCATGTCCATGTTCACGGTTGTGAACGCCAGCGCTGCCAATGGCACCACCATTGACACCACGAATGCCAAGTATGGTTTCGTCACCGTCAACTACACCTCCAATGCCAAATTGAAGGTCGGCATCCAGTACGGCAACGAAAAGACGTCTTACAAAAACTGCCCGAGCGGCAAGGACGCCGTCTTCTCCCTCGAGCAGGGCGACGGTACCTACACCATCTCCCTCTGCGAGAACATCTCCGGCACGACCTATCGCATCGTGACCAGCAAGCGCGTCAACGCCAAGATCGAAAACGCCTACGCGCCGTACCTCATCGCCACGACCGATGTGCAGTTCACCTCCGGCGACGATGTGTGCAAGAAGGCCGCCGCGCTCTGCAAAGACGCCAAGACCGACATGGACAAGGTCACCGCGATCTACAACTACATCGCCGGTCACTACACCTACGACACCAAGCTCGCGAGCGACATCACCTCCGGCAAGGTCAGCAAGTACATCCCCGACACCGCCGCCACCCTGAACAGCAACAAGGGCATCTGCTACGACCTCGCGTCCCTCTTCGCCGCCATGTGCCGCAGCCAGAACATCCCCTGCACCCTCACCAAGGGCTACGCCGGCAGCAGCTACCACGCCTGGAACAAGGTCAACGTCAGCGGCAACTGGTACCAGATCGACATGACCTATGCCGTCACCAAGCGCGTCATCAACGAGACCACCTTCGCCGGCTGCGTCTCCCCCCTGACCTACTCCCAGCAGAGCGATACGCTCGCCGTGTCCGCGGTGGCGTAAGGCCTCACAATTCGTCGAATCACGGCGGCAAGGTATTTCCTGCCGCCGTTTTTTTCTGCGCGGTATTAGTTCTGTTAATATCTTATATATTTTTTGAAAATCGCCTTGCATTTTTGGGCAAATCTGGTATACTGTGAATATAAAATATTGGCAAACACAAATATCTGTGCGGCTCGCAGAAGAGCAACTGTACAGAAAAAGGCACAGCAGGCGAAAGCCTGTGTCGCAAAGCCACGGACCTAAACGGCGCTCGCGCCGCACGGCAGCCGGTTGCCAAATGCAGATCACCTCCCCCCTTCTTCGCGCCGTACAGGCAGAAGAAGGAGGATTTTTTTATGTCTGAGAAGAAAGTTGGCAAGCGCCTTCTCACCTGGGTCCTGGTCCTCGTGATGACGCTGTCGCTATTGCCGCTGAACGTGCTGGCGGATGAGACAGCGTCGAGTGGCAACGTGAAATACGGTACGATTGACAAGGATGGCAAGTGGACTGCAACTGAGAATGGTACCGGCACAAATAATATCACCGGTATTACGGGTGTGAAGTCCGTCAGCAAGACAGCTGAACCCGCAACAGATAAGTACGGTAAAATTATCCCGAACCAGTACGAGGTCACGCTCAAAGTCGAGCTGGAACAGACAACATCGACCACGCCGCCCGGCGCCGCCGCGACTGCATTGGTGCTCGACTGCTCGGGATCGATGAAATATTGCATGAAGGATGCGCACACTCATGACAGTACTTGTTACGAGCAAATTAAGACAAAATGCACAAAGGAAAATAATAAAAACCATTGGAAAAAGAAGTGGGGTAGCAATCAATATTCACATATTGATCGCTCTCCATGCGTGAACGAAGATGGCACGTATTATTTTTATAAGCAGGGTGCCCTGATTTGCACTAAAACCGAAGGTCATGTGCATAACGACAGTTGTGGTGCAAATGGAAATAGCAGAATGGATGCTGCAAAGAAGGCTTCCATTGATTTTCTTAAAGTATACAGCGGCTTTGCTGCAACGGACTTCAACGAAAATGGTTCATTGAAGTCCTCGGCGGCGGACAAGAGCCTAAGTCGCTATGTTGCTGTCATTAGATTTAGCGATGCTCTTGATAACGATCCATCTTGGGTTGATGTTTCTACGGTAAACGGATATACTCAGGCATTTGAAGCGATTGTTAATGCACGCGCAGAAGGTGGCACGAATTTAGACGCCGGTTTGCGCAAGGCAAGCGATTTGATGGAAGTATCTCCAATCGCAGGTATCAGTGCTAAAAATGTGATTGCTTTGACTGATGGTGAACCTACATTCTATCAGTACTATTATGACGGTATTTGGTACGATAAAGGTTGGTATACAGGCGGACAGGGAAACTACTGTGACACAGATACCTACAACACGACGAAGCAAAGTGCAACAACGTTAAAAAGCAAGTCGGTTGAGCTTTACACTGTCTGCTTCAGCGCAGTGGGCGAAAAAATGAAAAATGGTCGGAACTGGAAAGGTTGGACTTACTGGAACACTACGGTTGACCGGTACCTTGCAACAGAAATCGCAACTGATGCCAACCACGCTAAAACAGCAAAAACAGCCGATGAGTTGAATACTGTTTTTGCGGCCATCACCGACACCATCGTCAGTGGTCTGAACAGCGGTACTGTGACCGACAGGCTCCCTGCCGGTGTAACGTTTAAGAACGGCATCCCCGATGGTTTCACTTCTACCTCTGAAAACGGTGCATATAAGTGGGAACTCTCTGGTGCAGCAGGAACGGGAGAAAACGGCAAGACCGTTTACACCTATACAAAGACCTACACCGTCACCATCGATCCCGAGACCGCTGTGGCTGATAAGGACGGCTACGTGCCCCTGAACGGCAAGACCACACTGACGGTCGAGGGCGCTTCGGTTGACTTCCCCATCCCCGCAGGCAAGGTCACGCCCAATACGATGACGCTTACCGCTACGGGCTATAACGGCAAGTATGACGGCGGCGCGCACGGCGGCGAAATAACGAATCCCGACGGCGCAACGCTGACCTACCAGACCAAGGATAAGGACGGTGACTGGACAACTGCAACGTCTACAGCACCGACTCTCACGGGCGTTGGCAAGATTGATGTCAAGGTCACGGCTGAGAAGAAAGGCTATGAGACAGAATCTGCCGAGTACACCATTGAGGTCACCAAGCGCGATGTGACCCTGACCTCCGCGACGGATTCCAAAGAATATGATGGCACTCCGCTGACGAACAGGGATGTCACCGTTGGCGGCGACGGCTTCGTTGAGGGCGAAGACGCGACGTATGACTTCACCGGCACCATCACCGACGTCGGCACGAAGGAGAACACGTTCACCTATACGCTGAACGACAATCAGGCTGACAACTACAAGATCACCACGGTTGAAGGTACGCTGACGATCACGCCTGTTGAGATTGAACTGACGGCGAACTCCGCTTCCAAGAAGTATAACGGCACTGCGCTGATGGATAGCGGCTACACGATCACCAAGGGTGCGTTCATTAACGATGAGGGCCTTGCGAGCGTGACCGTAGAGGGCAGCCAGACGGAAGTTGGTTCCAGCGAGAACACGATTAAGAGTCATACGCTGAAAAACAACACGCTGGCAGAAAACTATACCATCACCTACAAGCCCGGTACGCTGGAAGTCACTACCAACGACGAGGAACTGACCGTCTCCGCTTCCGGATATACCGGCACGTATGATGGCGGTTCTCATAGCGGTACTGTGACCTCGTCCCCCGCTGGCGCTACGATTCAGTACAGTACGGATAATGGGGAAACTTGGACCGCTGATGAGCCGACCATCACGAATGTCGGTACGATCACGGTAAAAGTTAAAGCCACACTTGAGGGCTACTTGCCTGCTGAAAACACCTATGCTCTGGAAGTTACCCCGAAGGACGTGACTGTTAAAGCAGACGATAAACACGTTACGGTTTGGGCCTCTGCACCGGAGTACACGGCAACGGTGACCGGCACGATCGATGATGATACGGTCAGTTACACTCTCAGCTGTAATGAATATGATCCTGAAACCGCTAAGGCTGGAGACGAGTTTACTATTACCGCGAACGGTAATACCCATCAGGGTAACTATACGGTCGAGTTCGTGAATGGCACACTTTATGTCGATCAGCCCACCACCAAATATGCGGATGTTGAAGTTCGCTACTATAAGGATTCTGTAACAGATGTGGACGACGGAAACTTCCTGACTAAGATTGTCATGAGGGATCAGGTTGTTGGCGATCAAATTGACCTTGGTTTCCCGCTGATTGATGCAAGCCAGCCTTACGGCTACAAGCCAGGCGTCCAAGTGGATGGCACCCACACAGTCATTGAGGGTGAGAACGTCATCAACATCCTCTACACCAAGCTCGGCACGATCCAGCTCGGCGAATTCATCTGCAAGAACTTTGAGAGCAGATACGGCGCGAGCACCGAAGAGACCTTCTATGCTTATGCAACGGTGACGCCTTTCTTCGTCTATGCGCCTGAGCAGCCCGCTGAGCCTGAGCAGTCCACTGCGCCTGAACAGCCCGCTGCGCCTGAGCAGCCCGGACAGTCTGAGCAGCAGCCCGGACAGTCTGAGCAGCAGCCTGCCACTCCCTCTGAGACCCCTGAGCCTGAAGTCATTGAGGTCAGCGATAGCTTAACTCTGGACGATGGTCTGTATGAATACGAAGGTTCTGTCACTCTGAAGGCTGGTTACTCGAAACAGTTCACGTTTGCGGAAGTTTCCCTGCCCGCAGGCACATACCGCGTTGAAGTGTACGAGGGTAACGGCAAGGACGATGATATCGTTTACGACGATACGACATATTCCTTTACCTTGACGGTGGTAGAAAAAGATGGCGGTACTGTTGCCAGCGCAAGTAATTTTGCATTCTGTGCGGAAGATAGCGATGAGTGGATTCCGATGGATAGTGCAGAGAAGGTTGAGTTTACCAACGTGTACACCTATCGCCGTCCGCATCATCCCCGTCCCAAGCCCACCGTGGAGATCGAAGACGATGACGCGCTCGGTCTGAACACGACGGATCACTTCGCCTATATCGTCGGTTACGGCAACGGCGAGGTCCGCCCGCAGAACAACATCACCCGCGCCGAGGTCGCGACCATCTTCTTCCGCCTGCTGACCGACGACGTCCGCGACGAGAACCTGACCAAGACCAACCGCTACTCCGATGTGGCCGCCACCTCCTGGTACAACACCGCGGTCTCGACCCTGAGCTCCATGGGCATCATCACGGGCTATCCCGACGGCACGTTCCGCCCGAACGCCGCCATCACCCGCGCTGAGTTCGCCGCCATCGCCGCCCGCTTCGACAACGACGGCGACAAGACCGCTGCGAAGTTCAGCGACATCGCGACCCACTGGGCCAAGGACGAGATCAGCATCGCCTACAACAACGGCTGGATCACCGGCTATCCCGACGGCACGTTTGGTCCCCAGCGCGACATCACCCGTGCCGAGACCATGACGCTCGTCAACCGCGTGCTGAACCGCCAGCCCGAGACCGAGGAGGATCTTCTCCCGAACATGACGGTCTGGACGGACAACGCGAACCCGAACGCCTGGTACTACCTCGCCGTTCAGGAAGCGACGAACAGCCACTACTACAAGTTCAAGACGAACTCCAAGTATGAGAAGTGGACCGAGCTGCGCGAGACCCGCGACTGGACGCAGCTGGAAAAGTAAGTCAAAAAACCTCCACCCCTATTGTAAAAGGAAGAACCGCTCGCAAGAGCGGTTCTTCCTTTTTTGCACTCCCCTCGCGATCTCAAAATCCATTGACAAAGCAAACGTTCCTGTGTATCATATCAACATACTTATAAGATAGGATTTATCTCAATGACCACTATTTACGCGGACAACGCCGCGACGACCCAGATGAGCCGCGCCGCAATCGACGCCATGCTCCCCTATCTGGAGACGATCTACGGCAACCCCTCAAGCCTGCATTCCGTCGGCCAGCAGGCGGCCGGGGCGCTGCTCAGCGCGCGCGACCGCATCGCTAAGTGCCTGAACGCCTCCCCGCGCGAAATTTACTTCACCTCCGGCGGCAGCGAGGCCGACAATCAGGCCATCCTCTCCGCCGCTCGCCTCGGCGAACACAAGGGCAAAAAGCACATCATTTCGACCGCGTTCGAGCACCACGCCGTGCTGCACACGCTCCAAAAGCTCGAAAAAGAGGGCTTCACGGTCGAGCTGCTCCCCGTCGGCCCCATCGGTACCGTGACGGCGCAGCAGGTGAAAGACGCCATCCGCGAGGACACGTGCCTAGTTTCCATCATGTACGCCAACAACGAGATCGGCTCCATTCTGCCGATCCGCGAGATCGGCGCAGTCTGCCGCGAGGCGGGCGTGCTGTTCCACACCGACGCCGTGCAGGCCGCGGGGCATCTGCCCATTGACGTCAAGGCGCAGAACATCGACCTGCTGTCGCTCTCCGCGCACAAGTTCCACGGTCCAAAGGGCACCGGCGTGCTGTACGCCCGCCAGGGCATCGCCCTGACAAGCCTCATCGAGGGCGGCGCGCAGGAGCGCGGCAAGCGCGCCGGCACGGAGAATATTCCCGCCATCATGGGTATGGCCGCAGCCTTCGAAGACGCCTGCGCACACATTGACGAGAATGCAAAAAAGGTCAGCGCCCTGCGCGACCGCCTGATCGACGGCCTGTCCAAGATCCCGCACAGCGCGCTCAACGGCGATCCCGTGAATCGTCTCCCCGGCAACGTGAGCTTCTGCTTCGAGGGCGTCGAGGGCGAGAGCCTGCTGCTTCTGCTCGACGCAAAGGGCATCTGCGCGTCGTCCGGCAGCGCGTGCACATCCGGCTCGCTCGACCCAAGCCACGTACTGCTGGCCATCGGCCGCCTGCATGACATGGCGCACGGCTCGCTGCGCCTGAGCCTGTGCGAGTGGAACACCGACGAGGAAATCGACCGCATCCTCGAAGCCGTGCCCGAGGTCGTGGAATACCTGCGCGGTATGTCACCGCTGTGAAACGACCTCGTCAGCGGCAAAAAGCCGTTCACTTTATAAGCACGCGGCAAAATAAGGCAAAACGATAAACGCGGCATCGCTTCTCACAGGGACATTCCCTGCGCCAATGCTCATGTGCCATAAAGTAACATACAAGAATTGATAGACAGCAACCCACTATTCCGTTATTATCTTACGCACACACTTTGTAACTTTTTCGTTAAGCCTATTGACTCTGATACTTCGGAAGAGATATAATATAGTTGCTACTTAGCTAACCTAAATAGCGAAACTAAAGAGAGGCGACGATATGAATAACAAATATGTCCAGCAATTCAAAAAAGGCTCTCTGGAAATGATACTCTTATGCCTAATCGGACGCAAGGAAACTTATGGATATGAAATTATAACCGAATTGAACAATAGTGCGTCTGTTTTGGGATATGCGAAAGAGGGAACCATTTATCCCATTTTGTATCGTTTACAGGAAGCAGAACTAATCAAATGCCGGTTGGCTCCGGCTGCGGCAAATGGCGGCTCAAAAAAGTATTATTCTTTAACGGATAAAGGCAGGAATGTACTTGATGAACTAATCTTATTTTGGTCAAGCTATGAAAACTGCGTAAATGGCTTTATAGAAAGTTATCAACAAGCGAGGGTGTCCAAATGAAAGAACAATATATCAAACAGGTTGAAAAGGAACTATCTTTACCACGCAAAATGAAAAAAGAGGTTGTGCGTGACTTAAATGAAGTTTTTGCGTCTGCTATGGAGCATGGAGAAACAGAGCAGCAGATTATCCAGCGTTTGGGGACGCCAAAAGAATTTGCAGACAGCACCGCAGAACAGTTTGGTATTGATAACACCAAATCGAAAAAAAGGAACGGCATCATTTCTACTCTTGCTACGCTTGTTATCGCGGTTGCTGCCTTTTCGGTATATGCTGTTACGCAATCAGGAAAAGTACCAGAAGGAGCAATCGGACAAGCCGACGCGACAACAAATATACAGATTGAGGGCGCGTTTGCCTTTGATATTTCGCAAATCCTTTTGGCTATTGGGTTTGCAGCAACAGCTATTGCTATTTTGTTAATTATCCGAACCATACACAAAAACAGGAGGTAACCAATGAAGAAGTATATTTCTGTATTCACAATCATGGTTATGATTTTTTTGGCTGCGTGTTCTAATCAAAATACATCATCTACACCGACAAGCAATGAGAACAATACGCAATCTAATAGTGTTACAAAATTGGACGAGGGTGTTTGGCCTGCGAATGAGTACACAGAGGGGCTTCCTGTTGCGCCTGGTACGGTTGCATGGGCTACACTTGATACAGAACATGAGAATTGCAATATCAACCTTACCGGCATTAGCGAAAACGACTATAACGAGTATATGGAGCTTTTGAACCAAGACGGCTTTTCCGTAATTGAAAATGTATCAGAGGAAATCGAGGGAGAAAACTATGTTTCTATCGGGACGCTTTTATCAAACGACGAAAAGTGGTTAAGTATCAGCTACATACCCAATAGTCTAACTATCTACATTTCCTTTGACAATAACTGAAAGAGATAACGGAATAGCAAAGCCAGTCGAGCCAGTCAACGGTCAAGATGAACGGCGCATACGCGCCGCCGTTGACAGCCCCGCCCGCCTTTGCAGACAGGCAATCAAGGGGCGACAGCAAAAAGTGCTGCCGCCCCGCACTATTATCAGAGAGGGGGAATTTCCATGACCGAAGATGAAGCCTACAAAGTGTATATCCAGTACACCTTTAACGCCTTTTGCAAGGTTGTCATTCGTCACGCCGCCATAGATATAATTTTGAAGCTGCGCCGGAGGTGGGAACGGGAAGTTTCCCTTGACTATCTGATGAATGAGAAGTTTGTCCAGCTTGCCGAGCCGGAGTAGCTTGAAGAATATCTTTTTACCGCCTGCGGCCAGACCGCCGTTCTGTACCATGCGGAACTTGCCGCTGCCCTTGCCCTTTTGCCGGAGCAGGCACAGGAAGAAATTTTCCGCTATTACTTCCTGCGCCAGCCGCAGAGAGTGATCGGCGTACATATCGGCCGGACACGCAGCACAGCGGGGCGGCATATCCAGCTTGCCTTGCAACGGCTTCGGAAGGAAATGGAGGTGAGCCGGTATGAATAAACTTCTCCCCTATGAAACAATCGTCAAGGCGCATGAGGGCGACCCGGACGCAATCGACACCGTTCTTTCCCACTACGCCGGATATATCCGATACTGTTCCAAAGTACACGGGAAAGTCAACGCCGAGGTTGAGGAATATGTGAAGCAGAAGTTAATTGCCGCACTGTTCAAGTTTCGATTTGACCGATAGTAAGCAGAAAATTAAGGAGGCAAGAGGTTTTATGAAAAATCAGCTTTCAACAGTGACGGAAGTTGTAGTTAGAAGCATCTTTTACATCATCACAAACTATGTATTTGTTAGCATGGGACTGTCGTTTCATACTCATTGGATTGCAATTCTATTTTTACTTTCAATGGTATGGGCTACTATTGACTACGGCAAGTCTGTAAACAAAATAACCGGGAAAAAGGTTATTGCTGAAATACTATGTATATGCTGCATTGCGATAAGTATAGCGATTGCATATTTTGTGGGATATATTCAAGGAGCAATCGTTTCCTTTTGAAAACATAACGCAATAACTCTCCGTTTATCATACCAATATGAAATGAGTTTTCAAAACTGAATACCAGCCGCCACCGGCGCGGCCAGCGAAAGCAGTAAGTCTGAAAAAGATTTGCTGCTTTTTTTGTTGCCCGGCTCCGTTCCCGGCCATTTTGCCCTGTTCAGATTGTAGTAGTAAGTGAGGGGGAAATTTTCCTGCCCCGGCGTTTGGCATTTTTGATTTTTGTCCGTAGTAAGAAGCAAAGAGAAAATAAGCCGTTTTGTTTGGCAAATTTCAAAACGCGGTGGTGTAGGGAGTGAAAGAAAAAATTCTCTGCCCCGCCAGTTGCCAAAAACCTGTTGCTCGGATTACTAAGGCAAAAGAAATATTGAAAAATCCCCGTCCAGCGGGTAGCAGGCGGCTTTTGAAATGTATCTTTAGCGGAAAGGAAAAAGGCCGCCCACAGCGGGCTGAAAGCCCCGTTCTATTCGCTCTATGTACGGAAAAGCCCGGACAGGGGCAGTCTGCGGCAGTCTTAGAGCAAGTTTCTACCACGGTGCCAAAATCCGCAATTCTGCGGTTTTGCCCC
>OGLV01000483.1_pt1 | contig 13753 bp, 9 predicted proteins | sample 1572851 | NCBI WGS metagenome assembly OGLV01 (sample SAMEA2582005, study PRJEB24529) | metagenome | biome: Human gut stool | place: China | collected 2011
ACGTTGTTGTCCTCCTTATGGGTACCATTTTACATTCCATCCTTTTGTAAAAGCATAGTTCTTCTCCGCATCAATTATAATTTTCTCTATACTTCTACCAAATAACTCTTTATATTCTTTACCAATTATTAATTTTTCATCCACACGCAGTCTTTTATGGTCATACATACATTTATTTGCTTCTTCTATTGCAGTAATATTTAATGCCTTAGGATTAAGTCTAGTTCCGATATATCCAAAGAACAAATTACTAAAAAGATATTTATATGCCTCATTGCCAGTTACTTCGTCACATGACATACCACCCGTTATCATATAAGCTAATTGTTCTGTCATACTACGGATTGTTAAACGTGTTCCGTATTCGGTCAACCAGACAAAATGATTCTTTATAAATCTATATACTTGGCTTTTGTTTTCAACAATTAAATCTCTATTTCTACAAATAGGGCAATACGATTTCTTATTGCAAGAATCGCATTTTTTCCATAAAGCCCTTTGCGTTATATTCTCAAGAAATTCTGTTGCAAAAAAGACATTATCAACTTTTGCCATATTAATTACACGTAAGGGAATATCATTAATACGTTTAACTTGACCATCATTATCATCCATTAAATTTATTAATTCAATTTTATATTTTTCTCTATCCTCATCAGTGTCAAACAATTCTCCAAACGTATTGATAACAGGACCTGTATTAGCTACCATAAATACATAATTTCCATTACGCACCATATTAATTGCTTTTTTCATCACATCTAATCTATCTTCATAATCATCTACACTTTTTTCTGGTAATTCACTAAAGTCTTTAATACATAAGCATTTAGCACCTTGTGAAAGTTTAATCTCATTTTGTTTTTCTTTTGCATCAAATTTAGCACGTATATCCGTTAAAACTTGATACATTATACTTGTCTTTCCATCACCTGCATGTCCAGTTAAAATAATTATATGTGGCTCATCATGTTCAAGCTTTTCGCTAATATACTTACCTATCCCCATATTAACCATGACTTGATCGAAATATGGATTATCAACATTTCTTTCACCATATGCATTTTCATTCTGAGCATTATAATTGTGTAAAGTGTTCAAATAATCAATATAATCTTTATTATCCATATTAAATACCCTTTCCTTTAATAGACATATACTTCTATCAACAAATTAATATCGTTTATTTATTGCTAACTAGCATTAGTCCCTTTAATTATTATGATTAAAACCATCAATAAACATATATAGAACTATATAACCCTTTTATTGACCTATTTCTTCTAATGCTAATATTAAATTATTTATTTCTTCTTTACTTGTAAACGAACTAATACTTATTCTTACTGTACCATTATATTTTTTAGAATCAAGAAAATCATGAACTAAAGGTGCACAATGATAACCTGATCGTACACAAATATCATAATCTTCGTTTAAAATCTCTGCTAATTCATCAGATTTATAACCATCTAAATTTATTGATAATATACCAAAAGGTAACTTTTGTTCTGGTTTATAAATCTCAATTCCATCAATATCTTTTATTTTTCCATAAAGAACTTCTTCAGCTTTGTTCAATAATAACTTTACAAAACTGATATCTTTAGGCGAAAAGAATGTGTATAAATTGTGAGTGTCAGAATCATCATCATTTAGTAGGTAAGATTCATTAGTATAAGCGATATCATTTATTTTCTGCATAAGTAATTTTCTGATATATATTTCTTTACCTTCAATATGAGTACCATTTCTTGAACGTATTAAAGATAAATTATGTTTAGTAAGCTCTTGTTCTATAGTATTTAAATCATTAACTATAGAAGCATTACTAATATAATATAATTCAGCTAATTTATTTATAGAAGTTTCTGTTGGTGTTTGTAGAAGTAATAATATTAAAATATTTCTACGACGAGTATCAACATCTATTCCATAAAAATTATTATGAGAAGAAGAATAATCAAAAATATCATTTAGATTATTTAGTTGACTAATATAATAACCTTTACCTCTGTTTTGTTTAATGATATTTTGTTCACCTAATTTATTTTTTATAGATTGGAGATCTCTATAAATTGTTTTTTCCGAAACATTCAATATTTTAGATAACTCGGCTGCTGTAATATAATCGTTAGCTTTTATTAAAGAAGCTAATATTTTTTTTTCGCGTGCCGACAAATCTTTTTCAACCATACATATTACCTCCAATATTTCAATATCTTGTCGGCGTTTCTTTTGTTTACATGTATATTATATTTTATTTAGAATATTATAAAAATACTAAAATATGGCTGTTAGATTTGACATTTTAGTATATAATTTTGTCCGTTGAATTTTGTCCATAATGTAAAAAAGAGGCTAAAATTAGCCTTTTATTTTGCTTTAGCTAAGATAAATACTGTACTTAAAATCAATACCGCTCCTATAAGTTCAATAGAGGAGAAAGTGACATTTAAGAAGATTAAAGAGAGAATAATAGAACAAAGTGGTTCGCCCACAGTTAAGATACTGGCTTCAGTTGGACTTAAGTAATCAAGGCTTTTTAGGTAAAAGCAAAATGCTAATACAGTGCCAAATAAAATCATGCTTAAAATTGCACTTAATGTATATAAATTTATTTCTCCTGGTATATCTAGTGGATTATTAAAACAAGAAATAAATATTCCACCAAAGAGCATACTCCAACCCATTACATTTGTGGAGGAGTATTTAGATAATACTTTGCGAGGTTGAAGTGTATAAAATACACAACAAAGTGCAGAAGTGATACCAGCTATAAGAGCTATAGGGGAAAGAATAATTGAAGAAAAATCTCCTTTAGTAACGATTAAAGATGTACCTGTTATAGCGAATAAAATAGAAATGAGTTCAAGACCGGAAGGTCGTTTATGTTTTACTAATAAAGTGTAGAGCATGATAAATACAGGTAAAAGAAATACTAAAATAGTGGCAGTAGGCGCATTGCTGTGATTTATGCAGATGTAAAAGCCATATTGTGAACCTAAAAGCCCAATTACACCTAATAATAATAAAGATACGAAATCTCTTTTTAATACTTTAAATATATTTCGTTCATAGAAAAGATAAGTAATAACTAGAAGAATTATACCGCTGGCAAGTAAGCGTGTATTAACAAGCCATTCAGGTGTGAAATATTCACTACTTATCAAATATTGAACTAAAATTCCTACAAGACCCCACATCGCAGTAGAAGATAATACCATTAAAATACCTTTTAAATGATTGCTCATTGCATACCTCCGTTGTTTTTCCTATTGTTAATATTTTGGTATAATAAAAATAATGATATTTAAATGAGAAAGAGGTGTAATTTATGGAGATTTTTCATAATGATTGGGCTGAATTTTTAAATCCAGAATTGAAGAAACCATATTATTTAGAACTTCGTAAATTTTTAGTAGATGAGTATAAAACAAGACAGATATTTCCAGACATGTATGATATTTTCAATGCTCTCCATTACACAAGTTATCATGATACAAAAGTCGTGATTTTAGGTCAAGACCCTTATCATGGTGATGGTCAGGCACATGGACTTAGTTTTTCTGTAAAACCTGGAGTAAAAGCTCCACCTTCACTTGTGAATATTTTCAAAGAGTTAAAAGAAGATTTAGGCTGTGAAATACCAAATAATGGTTGTTTAAAACCATGGACACAGCAAGGTGTATTATTACTAAACACTGTACTTACAGTGAGAGCACATCAAGCGAATTCTCATCGCAATATGGGTTGGGAAAAATTCACAGATAGAATTATTGAAATCTTAAATGAACGTGAAAAACCTATAGCTTTTGTCTTATGGGGAGCACCTGCTCGCAAAAAGAAAAAAATGATTACTAATCCGAAACATTTCATCGTAGAGTCTGCACATCCAAGTCCATTATCTGCATTTAATGGATTTTTCGGCAGTAGACCATTTTCTAAGGTAAATGCTTTTTTAGAAGCTGTGGGGGAAAAACCTATAAATTGGCAAATTCCTAATCTATGATTAATTTTGCCATATCATCTGGCATAGGACTTGAGATACAAATTTTTTCATGGGTAAAAGGGTGAGTGAATTTTAATTTATAAGCATGAAGAGCATGGTGAGCGATTAAGTCTAATTTGCCACCATAGAGGTCATCTCCTAATAATGGATGACCAAGATAAGACATATGCACACGTATTTGATGTGTTCGCCCTGTTTCTAGCCATAGTTCAATTAAAGAATAATTTTCAAATTCTTTGATTACGCGATAATTGGTGATGGCATGTTTGCCTTCATCATTGACTTCATGCAGAATGATACTATCTTTTTTTCTACCAATAGGTGCATTTATCTGCCCTTGTTTTTGTGAGAGTTTTCCATGAACTAATGCATAGTAATATCTTTGAAATTTTTGGTGGTTATTGGCTAATTGATGTTGTAATTGTGGCATTTTAGCAAAAACGACGAGGCCAGAAGTATTTCTATCAAGGCGATAAAGTGGATGACAGCCTACATTTTGATTAGTTTTAGCAAAATGATACATCACGCCATTAGCTAGAGTATGAGTATTTTCAAATGTCAATGGGTGAGTGAGCATACCAGCTATTTTATCTACGATTAAGAAATAATCATCTTCAAAGACAATATTTAAGGGTATTTGTATAGCTTCTACTTTGGAAGTTACAGGAAGATTGTATTCAATGATGTCATTTGGTTTTACTATTGCCTGTGTAGCGCGAACTTTTTGACCATTTACGAAAAATTCATCTTGTCGTTTGATTTTTTTCCATAATGTAGAAGATATATTTTCATGGCGTTTTAAGTAATCTTTAGCTAATTGTTCTTTGATATCTGCTTTAACGATATATTTAATCATAGATACTCCTTAAGATTTATTGACATCTTTGATTTTTCTATAGGCAGTGTAAACAGCGGTGATTACACCTAAGATGATGCCAATTAAAGTGAAAATAGGTGTAGAGTCAAAGTAGATATCAGCTTTTTGCCCTAAGAAAATACAAACGCCAATAGTGATTACAAAGTGAAAACCAATGCCAGATACAAAGGTAAAAGTTTCCCAAGTTGATTTTGGTGCCATAAAATACCTCTTTTCTAAGTTAATAAATTTAAATAAAAGGTTGTGATTTTTAATGAATAAAACAATAAAAGTAATTTATTTATTGATGATGTTATTGATTGTAAATACTTGTGTAGCTTTCGCTCAAAGTGAAGAAAAAAATACACAAACATATAATTGGCAAGCCTTTGATATTGGACCTGCAGAAGATTATAATTATGCTTTTGATACAAATAGCATAAAATATGCAAGAAATGAAGACGGTTCTATCAATAAGAATATCATTATTTATCAGGAAAAGAAAATAAATAATGTGCCAATGTCTTCAGAATTTAATTATTATACAATCACTCAATGTAAGTTGAATATAGAACAGACTTCTATTTGTTTTGGTGATGAATCTTATTATACTAAAAAAGATAAATTCCGTTGGACTGATACGCCAATGTATTTGACATGGATTACAGTTAGCCGTGATTCCATCGGTGGATTGCGCTTTATACAAATTGTAGAATATGCTAGAGCTCATGATGATATTTTAACAAGTAGAGCATAATTATGAATTTATAATTTAATGATTAAATGATTAATAGAAAATAACCCTCAATAGTTGTTTTATGGATAACTGTTGAGGGTTATTTATTTTGAGTTATTTTATTTATTTAAAACAAATTTTTCAATGGCTTTAGCTACACCATCATTATCGTTTGTATCAGTTACATAATCGGCGATAGCTTTTACTTTATCAATGCCATTTTCCATAGCAACACCAAGACCGGCAGCTTTAATCATAGTGTAATCATTGCCTTGGTCGCCACATGCCATAGTTTCGGATTGTTTGATATTTAAATAATCAGCAAGATGTAATAATCCAGCACCTTTATCTACATCTTTATGAGTGATTTCTAAGAAGAAAGGAGCGCTTTTAAATACATTGAAATCTTCTTTAATCCATGCAGGAAGTTTAGCGATAGCTTCATCTAAAATTTCTGGTGGATCAATGAACATAACTTTGATGATATCTTCTTCATCTGTGATATCTGTTAAAGGATTGATGATGTTGATATCAATTTGATTGATACTAGCTTCATGTTCTGTATATTGGCTAGTTTCGTTAGTGATTAAGCCACGATTAGGAGAGAAGGCTTGGCAATGTACGCCTAATTCTTGAGCTAATTTAAATAATTTTTTATAATCTGAGCCTTTTAAAATACATTTAGATACTGCTTCACCAGTTTTTGCATCAACGATTAAAGCACCATTGAAGCTTAAAACATATTCGCCTTCATGAATTAAATCTAATTCTTTAAGTGGTGGTTGAAGTCCAGCAAGTGGTCTACCAGAAGCGAGGACAATTTTTACACCTAAAGCTCTAGCTTGAGCTAAAGTTTCTTTTGTTCTATCAGTGATTTGTTTGTCAGAATTAAATAAAGTGCCATCCATATCAAGGGCTATTAATTTATACATTAAAAATCTCCTTTTATACGTTTATAGTTATTTGATTTAGTTAATTGTATAACTAAAGCTACATTTTTATCAAGCTAGCATCATGAAAAAGATAGAGATATTTTTCTTTAATCGGTTTTCGCATGATTTCACTGGCTGCTTGAGCATAAAGTTCTATTTGCATGGCATATTTTGCCTTAGCTTCTGTTTGTGTGCAATTATCTGTTTTATAGTCCAATAAAATCAAGCCATCATCTTCTTCTACTAATAAGTCGATAATACCTTGGATAAAGATAGTATCATTATCTTCGGCTTGAGGATAATAAACTTGAGCATTAATCATGCGGTTAAAAGCTAATTCTCTTTGCAGTGATTTTGCTTTTTGAATGCGCATGCCTAGCGGTGAAAATAAAAATTCACGGATATTTTTACGGTAGATTTTATTTATATGTTGTTTATCAATTATTTCTCTATCAGCTAAATTTTGAAGTTGGGCTAATATGCCTTTATCAGATAAATCGCCGTGAAAATCTAAATGTTGCATCACTGTATGCATCAAACTACCGTATTCTGTAGCAGTCATTTTCGTTTGTTTTTGCAAGAATTGTGGTCGTTTAAAGCTAGTTTCAGCAAATAGTCTTTGAGCATTATCATCTTGAGGAGCATAATCGGTTGAAGCAAATTGCTGTTTGATTTCAGTAACGGATAATTTTGCTGGAATGGATAATGCCTCTTGATGAGGATAAGACCAATTCAATAATTTATCAATATTATCTTTTTGCTTTGTAGCTGGCAATGGCTGTAATTTTTTTACTTTATTGATGATATCTTCATTTACAGTGGAATTTATAGTTTTATCTGTGATATCTAATGAGTTGATTAGAGAAATTTGCCATTGTGAAGGATCATCTAATAAAACAGCACTTTCATTTGTAGCTGATTGACGTAAAGTTAAGCCATCTTTATGGCGAGCGATAGCAGGAGCTAGCCAATCTAAATACGATTTTGCCTGCATGATGAAATAATCAGGTAGAGTTTTTGTCGTCGTTTGCAATTGAGAACAAGCATATTGAGCAAATTTTTCCATATTGCGAACAGTACCTGTGAGTATGAGTTTTTCACGAGCTCTAGTCATAGCTACGTATAATATACGCATTTCTTCAGCTTTATACTCCTTGACGATTTGCTGAATGATAGCTTGGCGAGATAAATTTTGATAGCGATAGTGATGTTTGACATCATTTACATAAAGACCTAAGCCGAGTTTTTTATGAAAGAGAACACTTTCTTGAACATCTTTAAGATTGAATTGTTTGCCGATATCAGCAAGAATTACTACAGGAAATTCAAGACCTTTGCTCTTATGAATACTCATGATACGCACTACATCTTCACTATCACTTAGATTTCTAGCTACAGCTAAATCATTTCCCATATGTTGCATTTTATGGATAAAACGCAAGAAGCGGAAAAGACCACGGAAAGAAGTCTGCTCATAATTGAAAGCTCGATCATAGAGTGCTCTTAAATTCGCTTGGCGTACAGAGCCTTCAGGCAAGCCACCTACATAATCATAATATCCTGTATCATTGAGCAATAGCCAAATCAATTCAGGTACGCTATGACTGCGGGCATAATCTCGCCAATAATGCAATTTGGTGAGAAAATCATTTACTTTAATCTGCAATTTAGCAAATACTTTTTTATCTACAGGGAGTAGTTGTTCTTGTAGTTCATTAATAGATGTCATGAATAATAAAGTTTCATACATATTTAATTGCGGATTGATAAGGCGGATATGAGCTAAATCTTCAACGGTGAAATTAAATATAGGTGAATATAAAATCGCAGTCAGTGGTATATCTTGTTGCGGATTGTCGATTATTTGCAATAATGAAAGCATGATGCGAACTTCTGTTTCTTGGAAATATCCCGTTTCGATAGTGGCATATACAGGAATATTATCTTCGCGAAGTACATCAGCTAATATCTTAGCTTTATCTTGAACAGAACGCAGTAGGATAACGATATCTTTCCATTTTATAGGGCGATAAGTCTTTTTATGTTTATCAAAGACAAGGGGCTGTTTATTCATCAATTCTTTTATGCGAAGAGCAATATATTTAGCTTCTGCTTGAAATCCTTGGAGCGTGTCTTCATTATCACTATCGTCATTATCATTTAAAGCTAATTTTTGCTGTTTATCCAATAAAGTTAATTCAATCGGTGATTTTAAAGTCAAAAATTCACTTTGAGGATAATCAAAACCGCAGTATAAGGCTTCATCTTTACCATAAGATAATTCTCCAGCTTTTATAGTCATGATTTGAGAAAAGATGAAATTGACGCCATCAAGGATTTCCTTGCGACTGCGGAAGTTTTGGGCTAAATCAATGCGAAGACAATCTTCTTCATGAGGGTATTGATGATATTTAGCTAAGAATAATTCTGGCTCAGCTAAACGGAATTTATAAATACTTTGTTTTACATCGCCGACAAAAAATAAATTTGGTTTAGTACGTGAAGCGATTAATTTTAAAATAGCTTCTTGAACTCCGTTTGTATCTTGGTATTCATCGACCATGATTTCTACATATTTTTCCTGTAATGTCTGAGCGATTGGTGAAGGTATCAGCTTTTCAGTAGTGGAGTTTTCTTCAGCGAGTAATTTCAAAGTGAAATGTTCAAGGTCAGAAAAATCGACTAAAGAGCGTTCGTTTTTAGCTTTACTAAAAGCTTGAGAAAATTCTATGGTTATATTACATAAGCTATTGGCTTGTTTATACAATTGAGGCATATCGGAGAGTGTATCTTCAATAGTTTGCGTAAAATAATGCTCTTTTAATTGCTTGATGATTTTCTTAGTTTCATCACGAAGAGCGGAGATAGTAGCTTTATCTTCTTCACTTACAGAGAATTTTTTAGAAATTCGCAGAGCTTTAAATTTAAATTCATTGATTAAATTAAAAAATTCCTGCCAGGAAGTGTCGATTAAATTATTTAAATCATAAAGAAAAGCTAAATCTTCACTGGCAATATCTGCGTAAGGTGGTAAGTTTAAATCTGTAGCTAATTGATACATTTTCTGGCTATTGTCTATGGCTATATTTAAACCATCTTTGACATTATCTTTGATTATCTGTAGCCATGGGCAATTATTGAGTTCATCAGCATTATTGATTTGAAAATATGAAGGTAGAGCTTTCAGCCATTGTAGAGGAAAAGGCTGACTGCGAGAGTATTCATATAGTTTTAAGATAATATCATAGGTGCTATCATCGCCACGTTCATTGCCATAGGTGTCAGTGAATTCTAGAAAGTCTTCATTATCATTTTTGTCATAATTCGTTTCAAAGAGTTCTTCAAGTACGTCGAGTTTTAATAATTCAATTTCTTGAGGATTGCCAAGACGAAATTTAGGATCTAAACCTAATTGATGAAAATATTGGCGAATGATATTTTGACAAAAAGCATGAAGTGTGGAGATTGAAGAAGCGTTTAATAATACGAGTTGACGCTCTTTATCTTTATCGGATAATTTCTCTGTGATGGCACTGGCGATACGTTCACGCATTTCAGATGCGGCTGCATTAGTGAAGGTAACGACTAGTATTTGATTGATATCGCAGGTTTTATTTACAATGCGTTGAATTACACGCTCTACTAATACAGAAGTTTTCCCTGAGCCAGCAGCTGCGGCTACGAGGATATTTTTATCATAAGTATTTATAGCTTGTTGTTGCTGTGCTGACCAAGGCATGGAATTCCTTCTTTCTGTTTTAATTTTTCAATGATTTCCTCGTCATTGAGTTGAATTATCTCTCGATAATTATAGCCGGAGATAAATTTATCAAAGCGACAGATAGCGATATATGGACAGTATTTGCAAGCCGTTTCATCTTTTAATTTATACGGTGCGATATCAGCATTGCCCTTTAAGATTTCACTGCCAGCTTCTTTTAAAGTATTTTCGATATGTTTCATCAATAAATCGAATTCTTCTGCTGTTTTTACATAGGAACGACTTTGAGCGGAGATATCATCTTGATTTTTATTTAAACGTACTTTGATGAAATTAGAAGAGTCATCAATTTTTTTGATGATTTCTGGATCTGCTAGTATCCAGCCTGGCATACGCATTTTCTTTTCAATTTCTGTTTTAATTTGTTGAACGGATAATTTATTAGTACCTGTGATGATAGGCGTTTTTAAAAAGCAATATAAAATACCAGCAGGAATGGCATTTTCCATATTATATAATTGCAAAGTAGTATTTTGAGCTACTAAAAGATACGTCAAAAGCTGTAATTTCAAGCCATAATATACTTGTAGTAAATTAATAAAGGCATTGCCTGATTTATAGTCAATGACTAGATAATAATTATCATTAAAATCAATGCGGTCAATCTGCCCAATGATTTCTATTTTGTGATTATCTTCATCTGTGAATAATAAAGGAGGCATGGAGCTATTAGCACCAAAATCCTGCTCTAAAGCTTTGGGTGAAAATTCACTGTGTTTGGCAAATTCCACTAGACGCATCAAAGAATCAATGGATAATTGCTCAATTCTCTGTAAAAGATGTCTATAGCGATTGGAGCTTAAGAGAATTTCATTTTGTAATTTAGGAGCAATCGCCTTAATGATTTGTTTGCAAATTTGTTGACATTGTTCATGAGTTACATCTTGCCATGATATTTGTCGCTTCACGAGGATTTCTCCAAATTGGTGCATGATGGCGTGGAGTAAAATCCCTAAATCTGGTGCAGCAAATTTAAATTCTTTGCGTTCTTGTAGATTTAAGGCATAATGAGCAAAATGTTTGAATGGGCAATTAAAGAATTGTTCAAAGCGTGTTACACTGCCACGGAGTGTTTTGCGTTTCGTATATAATTTACTAGCTAAATCAGCTGGTAATACAGGTTTTGGTGCTTGAGCGAAAATACTTTGCAGTGCTGTAGATAAAGGAACATAAGCAGTTAAGAGATAATTATAAACATCTTGCCAAAATGACGCGAAATCTTCACCATCACGAGCTTGGCGAAGAGCGGAAGTCAAATGGCTAAGTGTCTTTCTTGTTGTAGATACTTGCATGGTTTTTATCGCAAATGAGCTATTTGAAGGATTTTCTTCTAGCGTAAAATCACTTGGATAAGAGATTATTTTATCTAGAGGAATGGCTGTGAACTTTGCTTTAGGCAAAATCTTTTGTAATCTAGTTATCAAGATGGATTTATTCAGTCCAGCTCCTTCGCCATCAGCTAGAGCATAAGATACCCAAAGATAATCTGTAGCTAAGGAAAAGCCTTTGTAGAGAAGATATCTTTCGGCAAAATTATCCTCCATTGTACCGCTAGAAATATTCAGCCCTAGGCTTGCCATTAATAAACGTTCAGCATCACTTAAGATACCTTCTGTTTTACTATGGCGAGGCATGATTTTTTCATTAGCACCTAAAATATAAATAGCCTTCTTGTTGTTTAAAGTATTATGCTCAAATGGTGCAAGTGTAACATAATCATAGCCAGGTGGTATTAAAGCAATCTGGATACTATCTAAGCCATCATTGATTAATTTTAAATAATTTTCAAGGTTGATATAATCTTTGCCACATGTCTGCACTAATTGATCCATCAATTCAATGATATTATCCCAGATTTGATGATGTTCTTTGGCAAGGGCAATATCATTTTGTTCTTGGGCTATTTTTTCCCATAATTGTAATTGCGTCGGTATTTGTAAATCAAGCAGAAAATCATATAGGGCAAGCGTATATTCCTCGATAGTCTGCGAATTTTGGCAAGCAGTGTAGAACTTCTCTAAAGGAGCGACTAAACTGCGTCTAGTTAAATTTATAGCAGTGAAATTAGCTTCTTCTTCCAAATCTGTGCCCATAGAGTCAATCTGTTTATGGTGAGAAAAACGCCAATCATTTTCTTCACACCAGCGATTGCGACCGCGAAGACCAAAAGCTAAGACATAATTTTCCAATTTATCAATAGCTTTACGAGCGATAGCTTTTTGTTCTGTTAAATTTAATTGTATTTCATCTGTATTTTCTTCGAGATTTTTAAGCGTTTGCAAATATTTATCATTGAAGAAATCAGTCTTAAAAGCTCGAAATAGTGGTTCATATTGCCATGTAGAAATAGCTTCTAGGCTAGAGCGGATTAATTCAGCTAGAGGATGATGAGCAGTTTGTCGCTTGCTATCGCTGAAATAAGGAATATTAAAATCATTCAAGACTGCTTGTAATAATTCGCTATAATCTTCACTACTGCGGATTAAAATACCGATATCATAATGGCGATAATTTTCTTCGCGACATAGACGTAAAATATCGCAGGCAACAGCTTCACATTCCAAACGTCGGTTAGGTGCTTCGACTATTTGAAGACCGCCAGTATAATTTTTTTTCGTCAAAGGGAATTTAAATAATTGTTCTTCGATAAAGGCTAAATCTTGTTGTTTATGGCGGTAATTTGCTGTAAGTGTAGTTATTTTTGTAGGTATAGCTAATTTTTTAGCCATATTATTTATCTGTTGAAATACATTGAATTGACGATGAAACAAAGCAGTGGGAGCTTCATGTTCAATATCATTTAAATTATTGATGCATAATGTCAAATGAATATCGCTAGCTAAAGCTAATAATTGTTCGACTACGCGAAAATGTTGAGGATTGAAAGCATCAAAACCATCTATCCAGATTTCAGCATCTTGGAGCCATGTACATTCAGGTAATTTTTTGATCGCAAGTTCCATCATATCCTCGCTATCGTGATAGCGACCAGCCATCTGTTCATCAAGACCAGCGTAAATAGAAGTTAAATCGCTCAATTTTTGTTTGAGTGAATCATTATCAATAAGCGTTAAAATATCTTGCAAAGTAGTAACGCTGATACCAGAAGTTTTGAATTCTTCAATGATTTGTGATACAGAAGCTGTGAAATGATGTTGGTGAGCAGCTTTGGCTAAAATAGAGAGTTTTGTAGAACTTAAAACTCTGGATAATAATAATTCCTTGCCGATTTCATTGAGATGTGGATGGAGTATCCCACCGCAACGCATTAATACTTGATAGGCAAGTCTGCTCATGCCCAAGACGTAAGCTCTAGTAAAACCGCCATAATCTTTTAACTCCAAAGCTAATTGACGTTCAATCGCAAAAGTCATATGGTCAGGCAATAATATAACTAGAGGTTTCCCTGTCGGTGAATGGATTAATTTTTCTTTAA
>OGLV01000486.1_pt1 | contig 13728 bp, 8 predicted proteins | sample 1572851 | NCBI WGS metagenome assembly OGLV01 (sample SAMEA2582005, study PRJEB24529) | metagenome | biome: Human gut stool | place: China | collected 2011
TCTCTTGGGGGTGTAAGGGGGATATTCTCTTTCGAGAAAGAGAATATCCCCCTTTGTCGCGTCCCCGCACGGTGTGGGGAACAACGATGCAGCGCTGCCGCGCTGCGCTAAGATCCCCGCTGCGCGGGGATGGCGCAAAAAAGGGCAGCCTTTCGGCTGCCGATTTTTTCAGTCCACCGTGCGCATGAAGGACGTCGATCCCTTCTGAAATCTGACATCCAGCTTCACGCGGTCCGCGCGCATATAGCTTGTGGTGTATTCATAGGTATGCCCGTTCTCGGTCGTGGTGCGGCGCTGATGGAAAAACGCCGCCGAGCCGGGCGCGCAGTGCAGAAGCTGCGCCTCGTGCGGCGCGAGCACGACGGCCTCATACGTGTCCGACGCGGAAAACGGGATGACGCCGACGTGGTAGAGGAGACTGTAGAAGCTGTGCGTCTCCAAAAGCTCGCGCGTCAGGTTCGGGTAGATGTACTCGGGGTAGTACGACGTCTCCAAGATGAGCGGCTCGCCGTCGACATTTCGCACGCGCGTGAAGCGATACACTTTGACACCCGGCTCAAGGCCCATGAGCGTCACGATCTTGGGAGAAGGCGTGATGACCGCGAAGTCGACCAGCGTGGACGACGGCGTTTTGCCCAGCTGGGAAATTTCCGTCGTGAACGAATACTGCACGCCCTTGCGGCGCGTGTTCGGGTCGGTGACGAACGTGCCCTTGCCGCGCTTGCGCACGACAAAGCCCTCTTCTTCGAGCGCGCCGATGGCCTGACGCACGGTGTTGCGGCTGATATCATACGAGCGGCAGAGCTCGGCCTCGCTCGGCAGCAGGTCGCCGACCTTGAGCGCGCCGGAGGTGATGCTGCGCTTGATGATGCCCATGAGCTGGGAGTAGAGCGGAATTTCGCTGTCGAGCGACAGCGGATTTTTGAGGACCGGATTGTGTTCCATGGTGGGAACCTCCCGAGAAATACGTTTTGGAATATTCCCATCATACCACATATCTTTGAGATGTTCCAGTACCATCTTGCAATATTCCCATCATTTTACGCAAAAATGCGGGGAAAAAGGCGGCCCGAAGGCCGCCTATTTGAAATTTGACCGCTTCAGTCCAGAATTTCCTGCGCACCGGTCTTGATGCTGATGCGCACGGCGTGCGTCACGAGCGGGGCGTTTGACTTCTCGTGGTGAACATCATAAACGGCGGTGGTGTAAACATAGCCGTCGCGGATAGTCAGGTCGGCGCGGGTGTAGTTGACGATGTCGCCCTCCTCCGTGACGCTGCCATAGAAATAGTCCGCATCACCGATACTCGTCCAAGTCTTGCCGCTGTCATAGGAAATGGACAGGTTGTTCTGCGCGGGCGGGAACTGTAGCGTCTTGACAATATTGCCGTGGTTATCAAAGGCAATGGACTCGTATCCATCGATCTTTACGTACTGTTTACCGTCAGAATTGTAGAGCTCCGTAGCATACGTTCCCATCGTCGCGCCGCCGATATGATAGCGAAGCGCCACTCTGCTGACCATGATCGAAAGTGTCGCGCGCACGGGTGAGTCGGTCAGGGTGTCGATCGGCAGGGTGCAGATGGTCTCAACTGCGCTGCCCTCGCGCCAGCGGCAGAGCTTGCCGCTGAAAATGTACCAGAGATAGCCATCCAGATCAACATAGCTGTCAGCGGACTTAGTGATGGAGTCGCGGCTGAGAGTATCCGTCGCGGTGGTGGTTACGGCCTGCTTGCCGTTGTCCGCAGCGACAGCTTCCTCATACCACTTGTAAAATGCGTCCCAAACGGCGTTCTCCGCGCCTGTGTTGGTAATTTCGAAAGCATAAGGGTAGCCTTTCGGATCAGACTCCTGATCGAAAAAGGAGAGCACATTCTTATAGTTGCTGTACAGATAGAAATTCCATCTGCCGCATTGTACGGAGAGCACCTCTTCGCCAAACTGCGCAACGTTGGATGCCTCTTTCCAGGAATACTGGCGGAATTGCTTGGCGATCTCAGCGCGGTATGCAATGTTTGTACCATTGCGGTCATCCCATTTGGCCGTCGCATTTGGTACCATCACGGCATGACCTAAGGGGTCGGCGGTGACATTCATATCGCCCAGCGCGTCGAGCGCGGCGTCCAGCGCGTCGAAGCCTGTGGAAGCGGCGGCCGAGTCACTGGTTTCTTCCTCCGTGAAAAGAATCTTTGACGTCCGGAAGCTGTTGACCATCGCCTGCAAGATCACGGCCTCCTCCTCAACGGCGCGGTCGCGGTTCCAGCCCCACTGATTCTCTTCCGTGCTGCCGTCGAAGAGCCAGTGAATTTCGACTTCGTAGGTGGTGTTGTTGGGACCGGCAAAGAGCGTGACAATCGTGTTGCTCATGCCCTCATGCGTCACGTAGCGCCAGCAGCCGGTGTCGACCTTTTCCCCGGTCACGCCGGTGCTCTCCCATTCCGCCTTTGCGTCGTTGATGCCGCGCTCGAGCTTCTTGACACTGAAATACGAGCCGGTGTCATAGCGCGAGTACCAGTAGTCCGTGCCGGGGCTGCACGCCCAGCCGGTGATGGGAACATAGTAGTAGCAGAAGTTGTAGGTGCTGCCGGAGACCAGGCGGCCCTCGACGCTGTTGCCGTGGCCGTAGCCGTCCTCGACCAGACCGTCGACGAGATCGGGAATGTACATCTTTGGCAGATCAAGCCCCGCATAGTCGATATAGAAGTCGTGCAGGTAATACTTGAGGTCCACGCCGTAGCTGCATCCGTTGTACCACAGGCCGTCGTTGCTCATCGAGGTGCCGATGATCTGATAGCCGGTCTTCTCGCCGCTGGTGTAGTGCAGGACGGTGAGATAGTGCGTCCAGTGTTCGTTGAGATATCCGTCGTCCGTCAACTCCTGCCCGCCGATGACGTCGATCTGCATGTCCGCCTCGTTCGTGGGCTTCATCTCATACTGGAAGTACCACAGCTCCAGCACCGTGCCGTCGGGGGAAAGGTTGCCGAGCGAATCGCCCTGCTCCAGCTGCGTCACGCGCACGTCGGCGACCGTGTCTTCGATCGAGCGGGACGCATATTCATTGTTTTCCGACACGGAATAGGTCATCGTGCCTTTTTTGAGGTCTTCCACGCACGCGGCGGCATAGTCGTCCATCGAGGGGTAGATCGTGTTGTCCTCCTTTTCCAGCCGGTAGACCCAGCGAATACGGTCGCTATCCTCGGGAAAGGCGTCGCCGCCGTTGAAGTGATAGCCGATGCACAGATACAGCGTGCCATCCTCCTGCTCAAGCAGAAAGACAAGATTTGGCGAGGCCTCGGGGTCATGATCGTCGAAATTATCCGGCAGCTGCACGCGCCACGCAGTCTTGTTGTCGCTGCGCAGTGCGTCCAGGTCGGGCAGCAGCGTACCGTCAAAGTTTTCCTGCGTCAGCGTGACGGATTCCATCGGCGTGTAGACCATTGCCGTGCCGGTGTATGTCAGCGCGACCATTTTGATGCCGTCCGCTTGTGAAAGCTGAACAGAGGTGCTGGTGATATTGGAAAGGGGGAGAAAGCTTTCTCCAATCGTGAGCTCTGGATTTTCCAGTACAAATACAGGATGATAGCGCGAGCCGTCGAACGGCGCGGTCGATGCGTCCCTGCTGCCCCAGCTGACGGCGCAGCCCGCCGTCAGCGTCAGTGCCAGCACGAGGGCGACAACGCCGAGACCGCGCTTTTTCTGCGCGCCGAGGACGTTCGTGATGCGCCGCTTGAGGCGCTCGACCGTGCCGCCGAAGCACGTCGTCGCGGGCAGCGCCCGCACGCTGGACTGCACGGCGGCAAGCAGTGTCCGGCTGTAAGCCGCGCGCTCGGGGAGTTCGAGCCCGTCGGTCGCGGCGCTGTCACAGGCAAGTTCGATGTCCTCGTCCGCCTGACGCAGCATCAGATACACCACGGGGTTGAACCAGTGCATCGCGTTGGCCGCGAGCAGCACGAGCTTTAAGAGCATATCGCGCCGCTTCAAATGGCACAGCTCATGGCGCAGGATGTAGCGCAGCTCCTGCACGTCGTAGCGCTCGTGGGGAAGGAGCAGCCGCGGGCAAAGAAGACCTGTCACCGCGGGGGTGGAGATGGCCTCGCAGACGATCATCTCCGGCGCGCTCACGCCTAAGTCGCGCGCCGTGTCAGAGAGCATCGCGGCGTAGTCCGCGCGGGCGACATCTCTCTTCCAGCGGCGCACCGTGCGGCGGAAGAGGGCGTAGGAGACACCCTGATACAGCAGGAACGCCGCCGCGCCCGCGAGATAGCCGTAGAACAGGATCGTCGTCACGGGGATGTAGCGTGTCGTCTTCTGCTCGGGATTCGTCACAGGGCGCTGGATGATCGTGTCGCGCACCGCGGCGGGGGACTGGCCGCTCCGTTCGGCCATGTCGCCGAACAGGTTGTCGGTCGACTGGATGGTCGTCTTATCCGTGCCGACAAAGAGGGTGTAGTCCTTGGGCGGCGCGGCCTGCACCGGCGCATTTTTCACCGAAAAATCGATGGGCAGCAGCAAAAATGCCGCCATCGCCAGCCACAGCCAGCAGCGCGTCTTCGCGCGGTAGCGCTCGCGCCAGAGAGGTTTGAGTACCAGCATCGCCAGAATGGCGAGGGAACCTAACAGGGAAGTTTTCAACAGATTCAGCAGAAATGTTTCCATGGTGCGTCCTCCTTATATTTCCGTTTAACGGCTCATATCGTCCAAAAACTGCCGCAGCTCGTCGATCTCGCTCTGTTCGAGCGGCTTTTCGGCGTTCAGCGCCGCGACGAAGCTGCCGAGCGACCCGCCGTAGAGCCGCTTCAGGACGCTGCGGCTCTCAAATTCGAGGTATCTGTCCTTTGAGACGAGCGGCGTGTACAAATTGTTCCGCCCCTCGCGGCGGCTCGAGAGGAATCCTTTTTCGCACAGGCGAGTAAGGTAGGTGTTGACGGTGTTGGCGCTCCAGCCGTGGCTCGCGAGCGCGCCGTCGAGATCGCCGCGGCTGACCTCGCCGCCGACGGCCCAGATGGCCTGCATCACGGCAAGCTCCGCATCGGGCAGTCTCTTTTTATCGTCCATGGGATGACCTCCTTGCATGACTTACTACATTTGTCGTTGATAACTATATACTACATATGTAGTAGTTTGTCAAGCGCTTTTTATGTCCTTTTTTGTTTTGCAGCGAAAATTGCAGAAAACAGGGGAAAGACATGACGGCAAATCGTCAAAATGAAAGATGCTGTTCAATTATTTGAATGAGTTCTTGCAAATCTTTCTGAAAATCGCTTGCTTTTGTGCAAAGCGCAAGGTATAATGAAGAAACCGTATGAAATCATTTAGCGATTCAATAAATAAAAATTTGAGAGGAGATCTTTATCATGGCAAAGTTCAAAGTTTACTACACCATCGAGCTCAACGAGGTGGCCACGCACATCTTCGAGTCCAACGACTTTGAAGTGAAGCTGTGCAGCCATAACGACGAGGAGACCTACGTCAAGGAGCTCGCCGAGTTCCAGCCCGACGCCATCATGTGCCGCACCGAGCCCATCACCGCCAAGATGATGGACACCTGCAAGAACCTCAAGGTCATCGGCAAGCAGGGCGCCGGCCTCGACAACATCGACATGGACCACGCCCACGCCAAGGACATCACCGTTGTCTACGCGCCCGCCGGCAACGCCAACGCCGTCGCCGAGCACGCCGTCATGCTGATGCTCATGTGCGCCAAGCGTTTCACCTATGTCGACCGTCAGTTCCGCGGCGGCAACTTCCTTGTCCGTATGGGCATGGAGCACACCTATGAGCTCGGCGGCAAGACCCTCGGTATGATCGGCTGCGGCCGTATCTCCCAGCTCGCCATGCAGAAGTGCAAGTACGGCTTCGGCATGAACGTCATCGGCTACGATCCGTACCTCACGCAGGACAAGATCGGCGATCTGTGCGAGCTGAAGGCCACCGCCAAGGAGGTCTGGGAGCAGGCCGACTTCGTGTCCGTGCATCTGCCTGTCGTTCCCTCCACCGAGCACTCCATCGGCCGTGAGCAGTTCAGCTGGATGAAGCCCACCGCTTCCTTCATCAACTGCGCGCGCGGCGCTCTGATCAAGGAGAACGAGCTTGTTGAGTGCCTGAAGGACGGCACGCTGTTCCAGGCCGGTCTCGACGTGTTCGAGCATGAGCCCATCCAGGAGTCCAGCCGCGAGCTGTTCAACCTCGACAACGTCATCATGACCCCGCACATGGCCGCCACCACCGAGCAGAGCGTTCTCAACTGCTGCACCTCCGTCGCCAACGACATCGTCGCCGTCTGCAACGGCCAGGAGCCCAAGGTCAAGGCCCAGAAGCCCAAGTTCTAAATTATTTCTGTTTCGTAGAAACTACTTATTAAAAGGGACGCCTCGAAAGAGGCGTCCCTTTTTTGCGCCCTTGGGCGCGGGGGGACAGCCAGGCAGAGCTGCTGCTTTTTATTCCCACAGCGTGTGGAGACGCGGGAAAGGGGGCCATTGTCTCACGCGAGAGAATGGCCCCCTTATCCCAAGCAGCGCCAGCGGCGCTGCTTTCCCTGCGCCTTTGGGTGCAAAACGATCCCGTGGTGCAAGATATTCTTCATTCTTGTTAAATAGTTAACGAAATGAAAGAAAAAAATCAAAATTGCCTACATTTTTCTCAACTTTGCAGTTGATTTTTCATTTTCCTGTGTGTATAATCAAAATCGAAGAAAATCGGATCTCGTTCCGGATTTACAAATTTTAAAGGAGAAGTCAAATGAAAGAATTGTACGTCGTCAACTGCTGCCGTACCGCTGTCGGTTCCTTCGGCGGTTCCCTGAAGAACACCCCCGCCGCTCAGCTCGGCTCCATCGTCGTGAAGGAAGCCCTCAAGCGCGCGAATGTCGCTCCCGAGAATGTCGACGAGCTGATGTTCGGCTGCATCCTGACCGCCGGTCTCGGTCAGAATGTCGCCCGTCAGGTCGGCGTGGGCGCCGGTCTCCCCTATTCCGTCCCCGCCTATACCGTCGGTATGGTCTGCGGCTCCGGTATGAAGTCCGTCATTGAGGCTGGCCGCGCCATCCTCGCCGGCGACGCCGATATCGTCGTCTGCGGCGGCACCGAGAACATGAGCGCCGCTCCTTATGCCGCTCCTGACGCCCGCTGGGGCGCCCGCATGGGCGACAAGAAGCTTGTCGACACCATGATCAAGGACGGCCTGTGGGATGCGTTCAACAACTACCACATGGGCACCACCGCCGAGAACATCTGCGATGTTTGGGGCATCACCCGCGAAGAGCTCGACGCCTTCGGCGCTGCCTCCCAGCAGAAGACCGAGGCTGCTCAGGCTGCCGGCCGTTTTGACGATGAGATCGTTCCCGTCCCCGTGAAGGTCAAGAAGGAGATCGTCGAGTTCAAGAAGGATGAGTTCCCCCGCGCCGGTTCCACCGTCGAGGGCCTTGCCAAGCTGCGCGGCGCGTTCCCCGTCGGCCCCGAGGGCGTTGAGGACGAGATCGTCCACACCTTCGAGCCCACCGGCATCCACGAAGCCGATACCAAGAAGCACGTCCAGCGCGTCACCGCCGGTAACGCCTCCGGCATCAACGACGGCGCTGCCGCTATCGTCCTTGCTTCCGGCGAGGCCGTGAAGAAGTACAACCTCAAGCCCATGGCCAAGCTCGTCAGCTGGGGCCAGGGCGGCGTCGACCCGAAGATCATGGGCGTCGGCCCCGTGCCCGCTTCCCGTCAGGCTATGCAGAAGGCCGGCCTGACCATCGACGATATCGACCTCGTCGAGGCCAACGAAGCCTTCGCGGCCCAGTCCATCGCTGTTGCCCGTGAGCTCGGCTTCGACATGAGCAAGGTCAACGTCAACGGCGGCGCGATCTCCATCGGCCACCCCGTCGGCGCTTCCGGCGCTCGTATCATCGTCACCCTGCTGCACGAAATGCTCAAGCGCGACGACGCCAAGAAGGGTCTTGCCACCCTCTGCATCGGCGGCGGCCAGGGCGTTGCCACCATCTTTGAGAAGTGCTAAAGCACCTCTGAGCCCTAAAAATAAAAGGAGACCTCGAAAGAGGTCTCCTTTTTATTTTGTCCTCTGCACGGTGCAGGGAAAAAAGCAGTGCCCCTGCCGAGACGCAAAAAGGAAGCAGCCCTTTCGGGCTGCCCCTCACGCGCCCTCGCGGGCGCAAACGCCGTACAGTGCGCCGCGCTGCGATTTAACCCTCCGCCTGCGCGGCGACGATCGCCTCGTAGATCGTCTGCGGGTCAAGCTTATCGTAGTCCTCGCTCGTGGCGATGACGGCGGAGTCCAACTGCTCGGCGATGAAGTTCGAGAAATACTCGTCGCGCACCTCATCGGCGGCTGCGGCCTTGTCGAGCGGCAGGCGGAGCAGGATGTGATAGCCGAAGCTGGATTCGACGACTTCACTCACCTCGCCCTCGGAAAGCGCGTAGGCGGCGTCTTCAAACTCCTGCACCATTGAGCCGGTCGTGAAGGTGTAGCCCGTGGGATAGCTCTCGCGGCCGGGGTCCTCGCTGTACTCGTCGGCGAGCTCGGCAAAGTAGGAGGCGATGTCGTCGCCGGTGTAGGAATTGAGCTTTTCGACGAGCTCCTCAGCGAGCGCTTTCTTTTCGGCCTTCTGCTCGTCGGTGAGGGCTTCGCCGGTGGTCAGGTCCTTGGTCGAGAGCAGAATGTGGTCTGCTGTGATATAGTTCTGCTCGGCGGCGTAGACGGCGAGGTCCTCGTCGGAGGCGTAGAGCGCGCTGCCCTCGGTATTGTAGAGCTCATAGAGATTCTGATACAGGTAGTTCGAGCGCGCGACGCGGTCATAGGTCTCGCGGCGCATGCCGAGCTTGGCGATCTCGGCCTCAAAAGCTTCCTCGCTGCCGTACTGGTCAATGTAGCTCTGGTCGCTCTCGGCCATGGCGGCCTCCTGCTCGGCGGTAAGCGTCACGCCGTACTTGCTGGCGAGATTTTCAAGCACCAAGTGCTGCTTGACGGACGAGAGCACGCTTGCTTTCACATAGTCGGAGACACTCATGCCGTCGGAGAGGGTGTCGTCCCAGTTGATGGACGAGCCGGTGTAATACTGCATGTAGCTGTCGAGATACGACACGTCGTAGCCGATCCAGTATGCGACAAGGTCGGCGCTCGCGCCGTTGCCGTTCAGGCTTGCGACGATCGCGTCGGGCGCGACGCCGGTCGCTTCGTAGCAGAGACCCTCCTGCATCGTGCCGGAGGTGAAGCCGTTCGAGGGCGAGAGCGACACGACGGCAAAGGTGAGCGCCGCGGTGATGGCCGCCGCGCCAAGGAACGAAAGCAATCTCTTCTTGATCATAATGTTACCTCTTTTTCGTTTTCTTCCTTATTCACACGCAGGTCTCCGACCAGCGTCAAGGCAGTATCCAATGCGTCCTCGTTTGGCGTAAGACGCAACAGGAGCTTCGGCTCCGTCCCCGTGGCGGAGAGCGTGAGCCGGCGGCGGTTCTTCGGCAGCGAGCAGAGGGCCATCACGGCCGCCACGGGGACTGCCTCGGACGCGGCAAAGGTGAAGGTGATCTCGCTGCCGCGCTGCGAGATATCGCTCACACCGATCTGCATGGCCTCCGCGCGCAAAAGCGCGACATCCATGAGCTTTAAAACCGGCTGGGGCGGCTCGCCGTAGCGGTCGATGAGCTCGTCGAGCAGCTCCTGCGACTGCTCGGCGGTGCGCAGCGCCGCGATGCGGCGGTAGATATCCATGCGCTGCTCGCCCGAGGGAATGTAGCTCTCCGGCAGGTTGGCCGAGACTGTGAGGTCTGCCGAGCATTCGGTGCGCTGCGGGGCTTTTTCGCCGCGCTGCTCGAGCACAGCCTCTTCCAAGAGCTGCAAATACATGTCGTAGCCGACGCTCATCATATAGCCCGACTGCTCAGGGCCGAGCAAATTGCCCGCGCCGCGAATTTCAAGGTCGCGCATCGCGATGCGGAAGCCCGAGCCAAACTCCGCGTATTCGCGGATGGCCGTCAGGCGCTTGGCCGCAACCTCGGTGAGGATCTTGCCCGCGCGGTAGGTCATATAGGCATACGCCCGGCGCGCGCTGCGGCCGATGCGGCCGCGGATCTGGTGCAGCTGGGCGAGGCCGAGGCGGTCGGCGTCCTCAATGATGAGGGTGTTGACATTCGGAATGTCGATGCCCGTCTCAATGATCGTCGTGCAGACGAGCACCTGAATTTCTCCGTCCGAGAGCTGCTGCATCACGGACGACAGGCCCTTTTCGTCCATCTTGCCGTGCGCGACGCCGATGGCGACGTCGTCGCCGAGGAGCTTTTTGAGTGTCGCGGCGCAGCGGTCGATGGTCTCAACGCGGTTGTGCATGTAGTAGACCTGCCCGCCGCGCGCGAGCTCGCGCCGGATGGCGTCGGCGATGACGCTCCAGTTATGCTCGAGCACATATGTCTGCACCGGCTGGCGGTCGACGGGCGGCACTTCAATGGTCGACATGTCGCGGATGCCCGAGAGCGCCATATTGAGCGTTCTGGGGATGGGCGTTGCCGAGAGCGTCAGCGTGTCGACCTGACGCGAGAGCTCCTTGAGCTTTTCCTTGTGCGTTACGCCGAAGCGCTGCTCCTCGTCGATGATGAGAAGGCCAAGGTCCTTGAAGTGCAAACTCTTTTGCAGCAGCGAGTGCGTGCCAATGAGTAAGTCGATCTTTCCCGCGGCGGCATCCTGCAAAATCTGCTTCTTCTGCGCCGGCGTTTTGAAGCGCGAGAGCACTTCGATGCGCACGGGGAACGAGCGGAAGCGGTTCAGCGCCGTCGCATAGTGCTGCTGGGCGAGCACGGTGGTCGGCACTAAGATTGCCGCCTGCTTGCCGTCGAGCACGCACTTCATCACGGCGCGCAGCGCGACCTCAGTCTTACCGTAGCCGACGTCGCCGCAGAGCAGGCGGTCCATCGGCGTACTGCGCTCCATGTCGGCCTTGATCTCGGCGATGGCGCGGAGCTGATCGTCGGTCTCTTCGTAGTCGAAGGCCTCTTCAAATTCCTTCTGCCACGGGGAGTCGGGCGAGAAGGCGAAGCCAGGACGGCGCTGGCGCTCGGCATAGAGCGCGATGAGCCCTTTGGCAAGGTCCTTTGCCGCGGCGCGCGCCTTCGTCTTCGCGCGCGACCAGTCCGTGCCGCCGAGCTTACTGAGCTTCGTGCGCTGCTGGCCGTCCTCGTCCTCGCCATGGCCGCCGATGTATTTCGACACCATGTCGAGCTGCGTCGCGGGGACGTATAAGCTGTCGTTGCCCGCATAGCAGATCTTGATATAGTCCTTGTCCACGCCGTCGACGCGCATGCGCTCGATGCCCGCAAAGCGGCCGATGCCGTGGTGGACATGCACGACGAGATCGCCGGGGGAGAGGTCTTCATAGGACCGCAGCGCGGCGCGGGCCGACGTCTCCTTCTTCGGCCGCGCCTTCGCGCGCTTGCCGGAGAGGGGAGCGGTCAGTTGGCCCTCGGTCAGGATGACGAGCTTTAATTGTGGATATTCGCTGCCCGCGCTCAGCGCGCCGAGGCCGATGACGGTCTCGTGCGGGGCGGGGAGGCGGTCATTTTTCAAGTTGAGCTGCGCGCGGATGTTCCGCTCTTCCAAAAGGCGCCGGAAGTTTTTCGCGCGCGTTTCGTTGCCGCAGAGGACGAGCACGCCGCAGCCCGCGCCAAGATACCGCTCCATGTCGCCCGCGGCGGTCTCCAGACTGCCGCCATACGACGGCAGCGATCGCGCGTTCATGCTGAGGATGGCCCTCGGCGGCAGCAGATTGCGCGACGTGGGGAGCGAATCGAGCAGCAGCACGGGGAACGCACCCGTGCGATGGCTCAATGCCTCCTGACTGAGCGCGAGCGCGGCAAATTCGCCGCACAAAATGCCCTCTTCGATCAGGGGCTTTACGTCCTCGGAGAGCTCCCAGTGGTAGTTCTTGCTGCGTTCCAAAACGCGCATGCCGTCGCTGACGGCGATCAGCGTGTCGGGCGAGAGATAGTCGAGCGCGCAGACTTCGTCGGGGTAGCACGCGGCGAGATACCGGTCCATGCCGCCGAGCGGCAGGTCGTTACGAAGCCTCTCGATGTCGCTGCGCAGCGTTTGGACGATGGGGCTGTCTTCGGCCTTTTTCGCAATTTTCTGCGCGGCGCGCCCAAGGCGCTCGAGCATTTTTTCGCGTCCGCCGTCCGAGAGGGCGGGCAGCACCTCTGCCGCGGGCAGGACGGTCAGGGATTTGACGTTCTGCGTGCGGCGCTGGGTCGTCACGTCGAATTCGCCCATCGCGTCGACCTCGTTGTCGAAGAATTCGACGCGCACGGGCGCGCTCAGCGGCGACCAGACGTCGAGAATGCCGCCGCGCAGCGCGAACTGGCCGACGCCCTCGACGGTTTCCGCGCGCGTGTAGCCGCTTTCGACAAGCTTTTTCGAAAGCGCGTTCAGATCAAAGCGGTCGCCGAGCGCGATTTCCGTCACCGCGCCGCGCAGCGTGTCGGGCGGCAGCGTGCGCTGCATCAGACCGTCGACGGTCGCGACTAAGATCGGCGCTTTTCCGGCGGCAAGGCTGCACAGCGAGCCGATGCGCTGCTGCTCCCAGCCGTGGGACGCGAACACGCGGTCGCGCAGCTGCCATTCGCGCGCAAACAGCAGGCTCACGTCCTCACCGAGTAGCTCGTGCAGGTCGCCTGCCATGCGGTTTGCCTCGTTTTCATCCGCGCAGACGATCAAAAGCGGGCGCTGTGTCTTGTGCCGCACGGCAGCGGCAAGCTGCGCGCGGTGTACGCCTGAAAGGCCCGATACGGCGATGGGCGACGTGCCCGCGTCGAGCGAGAGCAGCAGCTCGCGCACCTCGGGAAGAGCGGCGAGCGCTTCATTGAGCTTGTTCATCCCCTGCGCCATGCCGTATCCCTCCTCCCGCAGCGCGCAAAAGGGCAGATCCGCCGCAGCCGCGGCGGGTCATGCCCGTGGTTGTCAGTCATTTTATTATATAGGCTTTTGGCAAAAAGTCTATGTCGATTTTTTAAATTTTGGCGGCAAAAAGCGTTCAGCCGTTGTAGCGGTTCTGCGCGGCGCTCACGCCGTCGGTGATGATGCACTCCGCCGCGCCGAGCGCGCGGTCGAGCACACCGTCGATGACCTTGCGCTCATTGGCCGTGAACGGGCCGATGACCCAGTCGACAATGTCGTGCTCCGGCGCGCCGACGCCGACCTTGACGCGCGGGAAAGCGTCAGTGCCGAGGTGCGCGATGATGTTCTTGAGGCCGTTGTGTCCGCCCGCGCTGCCGCTGCCGCGCACGCGGAGCTTGCCGAGCGGGAGCGAAATATCGTCGGAGATGACGATGACGTGGTCGGCGGGAATTTTATAGAACCGCGCCGCCTCGCCCACAGCCTCGCCGGAGAGGTTCATGTAGGTCTGCGGCATCATCAAAAGCACATTCGCCCCGCCAAATTCGATGACCTCCGTCAGCGCGCGGAAGCGCAGACGGTTGCAGCGCAGATCGCGCTTGTCGATCAACCGCTCCGCGGCCATGAAGCCGATGTTGTGGCGGGTGTTTTCATACTGCTTGCCGTAGTTGCCCAAACAGACGAGCAGCCATTCCGGCGGGCCGGATTTTTTGAAAATCATGAAAATGTTCCTCACTTTTTGCGCCCGTGAGGGCGCGGATGCTTTTTCGCACAGGTGCGAAGGGGGATGCGGCACATGTGCCGCGTGATGCGACCCCCATTTTCTTTCCCGAGAAAGAAAACGGGCGTCGCC
>OGLV01000491.1_pt1 | contig 13578 bp, 9 predicted proteins | sample 1572851 | NCBI WGS metagenome assembly OGLV01 (sample SAMEA2582005, study PRJEB24529) | metagenome | biome: Human gut stool | place: China | collected 2011
GGATAATGAGGGCAAGATTATAGAGATATTGCATCCTTTGCGCGAGCGTGCCGGTATGCCGGATATTGATTTCGACCGTGAATATAATACTTCTGCGGAGTATCCGTTTAGAAATCTGGATAAATATATCCAAGCTGTACGCCGCGAACGCCGGGTGGAAAAAGCATTGGAAGGTCGTCGGGTATTTGATATCATGCGCTGGGCCGCTGCCGAGGAGTTGATTATAGGTAACCGCGCACATGGTGCTTTGTTTATAGGCAGTAACTTGCCGGAACAATACGGGCCAGAGTTGAAATATGACCAGGCATCTGGAAATAATATGTTTTTGACAGGCAGCCCTGATGATGCTGAACGTTACATATTACCGGTGCCTCCTTCTACAATGCCGAATGGATGGCAGTTTAAACCGAACCGGGATTATTTGTTGCCTATCCAGGAGCGTATGATTAATGTAATGGATGGCATGTGGGAACAGAATCCCGGTTGGTAAGGAAGTGATGAATGAATCCAAAGTTATATAAAAATGAATAGAATAACCAGTAGTGTATTGTATTCTTTGACGGGAGCAGCGATGTTGTCATCGCTGCCTTCCTGCAAGGTAAAGAAAGAGAGCGACGGGAATGAGAAAAAAAGCATGAATATTGTGTATATCATGTGTGATGACCATTCTTTTCAGACTATCAGTGCATATGACCAACGTTATATGCAGACACCCAATATTGACCGGATAGCCAATGAAGGGGTCCGTTTCACAAATAGTTTTGTGGCAAACTCCCTGAGTGGTCCCAGCCGTGCCTGTATGCTGACCGGTAAACATAGTCATGCCAATGGATTTACGGATAATACCACCACATTTGACGGTAACCAGCAGACTTTCCCGAAACTGCTTCAGGCTAATGGCTATCAGACTGCTATGATCGGTAAATGGCATCTGGTATCTGAACCTACCGGATTTAATTATTGGGACATCCTGATAGGACAAGGGGATTATTATAATCCGAAATTTATTAAAAATGGCGAACGGGTACAAAGGGAAGGCTATGCTACCAATATTGTGACAGATTTGGCAATAAATTGGATGGACAGCATCCGGGACAAGAGTAAACCATTCTGTCTTTTTATTCATCATAAGGCGCCTCATCGTACCTGGATGCCTGATCTTTGTGACCTTGACTTGTATGATGATGTAACTTATCCGATGCCAGAGAACTTCTATGATAAATATGAAGGCAGAATTCCTGCATCCAAGCAGGAAATGAGCATTATAAAGGATATGGATTTGGTGTATGATCTGAAGATGGCGGACAAAGAGAATGAGATCCATACCACAACGGGACTGGAAGAAGCGGGCAGAAATATGTATAATGCTCTGAATCCGGAACAGAAGGCTGTTTGGGACAAGCATTATGATCCTATCATTGCCAAATTCAAACAGGATAAGTTAACGGGTAAGGCTTTGGCTGAGTGGAAATATCAGCAATATATGCATGATTATATGCGGGTTATCCATTCCATAGACCGTAATGTGGGGCGTGTTTTGAAGTATTTGGAAGAGAACGGATTGATGGAAAATACGATGATTGTCTATACTTCCGACCAGGGATTCTATATGGGAGAACATGGTTGGTTTGACAAGCGTTTCATGTACGAAGAGTCTTTTGGTATGCCGATGGTGATGCGCTGGCCGGGACATATCAAACCGGGTACGCAAGTTACAGGTCTGACCCAGAACATCGACTTTGCTCCTACTTTCCTTGATATGTGCGGCATCTCCATTCCGCAGGACATGCAGGGCGTTTCGTTCAAGGAACTGGTGGAAAAAGGCAAGACACCGCGCGACTGGCGTAAGTCCTTGTACTATCACTATTATGAGTTTCCCGGCTTCCACAGCGTGCGTGCCCATTACGGTGTGAAGATGGAACGCTACAAGCTGATGCACTTCTACGTGGATGACAATTGGGAACTTTATGATCTCAAGACAGACCCTGAAGAGATGCACAATCTTTATGGGAAGAAGGGAATGGAGAAGATTACCACCGAACTGAAGGCTGAACTGGCACGCTTGCAAAAAGAATACGATGTGCCGCAGGAGTTATGCCGCTGAAAAGCTACCGGAAGACATATTGAACATTAATAACCTGATAATAAAGATAAAAAATAATGAGAAGACTGATTACTAATCTGCTGCTGGCATTATTATGCTTGGCGTCTCCCCTTTTGGCGCAGGACATGCGCATGGATACTTATTGTAATCCGCTGAATGTAGACTATACCTATATGATATACAATTCTTCGAAAGATATCTCCTACCGCTCGGGTGCCGACCCTGCCGTAGTAGAGTTTCGTGGAGAATATTATATGTTCGTTACCCGTACGCACGGCTACTGGCATTCTACGGATTTGCAAAACTGGAATTTTATCAATCCGGGGGAAAACTGGTATCCACAAGGTTGTAACGCTCCGGCGGCACATAACTACAAGGATTCAGTACTTTATGTCTGTGGCGATCCTTCGGGTGTGATGAGTGTGCTTTATACCGACAACCCCAAGTCGGGTAACTGGAAAGCCACTCCTGCCATCATCACCAACTTGCAAGACCCTGACCTTTTTCTTGATGATGACGGCAGTGCTTACATGTTCTGGGGCTCTTCCAACAAGTGGCCCATTCGCGGCATGAAGCTCAACAAGAACCATCGTTTCATACAAGAAGGCGAGAAGCTGGAACTTTTCAATCTCGACCCAGAGAAACATGGTTGGGAACGTTTTGGAGAAAATCATGCCGATACCGTGCTGGGCGGCTATATCGAAGGACCGTGGTTGACAAAGCACAACGGGAGGTATTACATGCAATATGCTGCTCCGGGCACTCAGTTCAATGTATATGCCGATGGTGTATATGTGGCCGACCATCCGATGGGACCTTATACCTATCAGAAACATAACCCCATTTCCTATAAGCCTGGCGGTTATATCAACGGTGCCGGTCATGGAAGTACGGTGCTCGGACCAGGTAGGCAATATTGGCATTTCGGTTCTATGGCTCTGCCCATTAATATGCACTGGGAACGCCGTCTCTGCATGTTCCCTACTTATTTTGACGAAGACGGCATCATGTATTGTGACACCCGTTTTGGAGATTATCCCCGTTATGCACCTACTATGCCGGGAAAGAAAGGGGAGTTCCGCGGCTGGATGCTTCTTTCTTACAACAAGCCTGCCAGAGGTTCTTCGGCTGTAGAGGGTCATACAGCTGCCGGATTGACGGACGAGAATTGCAAGACCTATTGGCTGGCTTCTTCCAACGATGAAACGCAGTGGGTGGAGATAGACCTTCAGGCACCTGCCACTGTAAACGCTATTCAGGTGAATTACAACGATTATAAGAGTGATATGTATGGTCGTTATCCCGATTTGCGCCACCGTTACACTATCGAAGGTTCCGTAGATGGCGTCAACTGGATACGTCTTGTCAACCGTAGCAACAGTTTCAAAGACACTCCGCACGATTATGTGGAACTGGAAATCCCTGCCCGGGTACGTTATGTACGTTACAAAAACATCCATGTTCCCACACCGCACCTTTCCATTTCTGCCATCCGTATTTTCGGTCTGGGCGAAGGTAAGGCGCCTGCTCAAGTGAAGACATTTGACCCTCGCCGTCACGAAGATCGCCGTGACATCACGCTGACTTGGAAACCGGTGAAAGGTGCACAAGGATACAACATCCTTTGGGGTATTGCGCCGGACAAGCTTTACAGTTCTTGGATGGTGTATGGTGACGAGTGTAGGCATCTGATGAAATGTCTTTCTACCGACCAGAAATATTATTTTGCTATCGAAGCTTTCAATGAAAACGGTGTATCTCAAATTTCTGTCGTTAAAGAAGTGAAATAATGTGTTGTAAAATGAGGGTGTGCCATCAACCGTTTTGACACACCCTTATTTGTCGTTTTATGTGTATTTTGTTTATTGTCAGCTATGGATAAAAAGTCGTATTGCATCGCTTGGTTGATGTTGTTGTTCGTCGGTTCATTACATGCACAATATCGTACTACTACCTACTGTAACCCTCTTAATCTGGACTATACTTATCCTTTTCACAATTCCCATTTGGGCAAGTCTTATCGTTCGGGTGCCGACCCTGCTGTAGTGGAGTTTCGGGGGGAGTATTATATGTTCGTTACCCGTTCCTGGGGTTACTGGCATTCCAAGGACTTGCTGAATTGGGACTTTATTACTCCCGAAAAATGGTATTTCGAAGGTTGCAATGCTCCTGCTGCCCATAATTATAAAGATTCCATACTCTATGTTTGTGGGAATCCATCCGGAGCCATGAGCATACTTTATACCGATAATCCCAAACGGGGGGACTGGAAGGCAGTGCCATCGGTACTCCACGACCTTCAGGATCCTGCCCTTTTCATTGATGATGATGAACGTGCTTATATGTATTGGGGGTCTTCCAACCGTTGGCCTATCCGTGGTAAGGAACTTGATATGAAGAATAAATTCCTGCCGATAGCGAAAAAGCCGGATTCACTGCTCTTTCTCCGTCCTGACATTCATGGGTGGGAACGTTTTGGCGAAAATCATACCAGTGACATCAAGCCATTCATCGAGGGTGCGTGGATGACGAAACACAATGGGAAATATTATTTGCAATATGCCGCTCCGGGCACTCAGTTCAATGTGTATGGTGACGGTGTTTATGTAGGAAAATCTCCTTTGGGTCCCTTTCAGTACGCGGCTCATAATCCGTTCTGCTACAAGCCGGGAGGATTTGCTACCGGTGCCGGGCATGGAAGTACGGTTTGTGGTCCGGGAGGAATATACTGGCATTTCGGTACAATCCATCTGTCCATTAATTATAAGTTTGAGCGTAGGTTATGTATGTTTCCTACATTTTTTGATGAAGACGGTGTGATGTACTCTGATACTTACTTCGGTGACTATCCTCACTATTCTCCCGACCAGGTTTCGCGACAGACGACAAGCGGTGGTTTCCGGGGCTGGATGTTGCTTTCTTATGGCAAACCCGTGAAGGCTTCTTCGCAATTGGAAAGTTATCCGGTGGAAAATGTGACGGACGAGAACTTGAAAACCTTCTGGGTGGCCGGAAAAAATGACGATAAGCAATGGGTGGAGATAGACCTTGAAGAAGTGAGTGACGTGTATGCCTTGCAACTGAATTTCTTTGACTATGAGGAAACCGGATTTTGGGGACGTATGCCAAACCTCCGGCAACGCTATCTTGTAGAAGCTTCGGTGGATGGTGCCCGTTGGCGGGTATTGGTGGACTATCGCAACAGTTTCCGTGATGCCCCTCATAATTACATAGAACTGGATCAACCGATAGAAGCACGCTATATTCGTTATCGCCACCATTACGTGCCGGGCAAGAATCTGGCAATGGGGAATATTCGCGTGTTCGGTTTGGGACGTGGGAAAAAACCGGCTACGGTAAAAGGTTTTACGGTAGTGCGTGAAGCGGACGAACGTAATGTCCGCATTTCTTGGAAAGCGGTGAAGGGTGCGCAAGGCTATAATGTATTGTGGGGTGTTGCTCCTGATAAATTGTATAGTTCGTGGATGGTATATGGCGATAATTCATTAGACTTACGTGCCCTCACGGTAGGACAAAAATATTATTTTGCCATCGAGGCATTCAATGAAAATGGTATTTCGCAACGTGTTTTTCTTCGAGAGGCGCACTGATTGTGTAAAATGAACAGTAATGAAACAGATAATACACTCTTTTTTATATGGTAGTACCGTTTGGGCTGCTTGTACTGTATCGCAGGAGGTCAAGGCCGGTGGGATCCCTGTCTCTACCACAGAGGATGGAGATGCTGTTAGCCCAAACATTGTTTGTGTGGTATGTGAAGACATCGGTCCTTGGCTGCACTGTTTCGGTGACAGTGTGGCAGTGACTCCGACTATTGACGCCCTTGCGGCAGAGGGTATACGCTATACCAGCATTTATGGGACAGTGGGTGTTAGTGCTCCTTCGCGTGCGGCACTTATTACGGGAATGTATCCCACGCATATCAATGCCAACTATATGCGTACGCAAGGGGGGCAGATTGCACGTCCACCGGCGGTAACCGGTTACGATATTGTGTTACCCGAGGGAATAAAGTGCTATACCGAGCTGTTGCGTGCCGCTGGCTATTATTGTACGAACAACCCGAAAACCGACTATCAGTTTCTACCGCCTTTGACCGCTTGGGACGAATGTGGCAGGCAGGCGCATTGGCGCAACCGTCCTAAAGGGATGCCTTTTTTCGCTATATTCAATACCCTTGCCTCGCATGAGCAAAAGGTGTGGGAAAGTGCGAAGGATACGCTTTACGTCTCTCCCGACGATGTGGTGTTGCCACCCTATTATCCTGAGGACAGCATTGTGCGCCGCGATATTGCTGTCATGTACAGCAATATTTACCGCATGGATTGTTTTGTCCGCCAGATGATTGATGAATTGAGGGCGGCAGGCGAGTGGGATAATACCATTCTTATCTTTTATTCGGATAATGGTGGACCGCTTCCTCGGCAGAAACGTGAAATAACAGAGGTTGGTACCCATATTCCTCTCATTATCCGTTATCCGGACGGACGGTTGGCCGGCAGTATTGATGATGGACTTCGCAGTGTCATTGACATTCCACCAACGATTCTTTCATTGGCGGGTATCAAGCCTCCTGCCTATATGGATGGCAAGGCATTTGCTGGGAAATATGCTTCGCCATCGCGGCGCTATGTTTTTGCCGCACGTGACCGTATGGATAAGTGTTATGACCAGCAGGGGGGCGTACGTGACCGCCGTTATCGTTATATCTGTAATTATACTCCCAATCAGCCCGGCTATCAGCCGGTAGGATTTCGTCTGAACATGCCGATGATGCGCCGTATGCTTCAACTCCATGAAGAAGGCGCGCTCGATGAGAATCAGGAAAGCTGGTTTGTTTGGCCCCGTCCGCGTGAAGAGTTCTATGATTTGGAGAAAGACCCTCATGAGATCTGCAATCTGATTAATGATCCGGCTTACCGGAAAGACATTAACCGTTTGCGGAAGGTGTATCGGCAGTGGGAAAGGAAATATTGGCAATGTCGTCCGCTGACAGAACCGGAAATAGTACAAACTATGTGGCCGGACGGTGTACAGCCGCTCGTGTCAGCTCCGCAGATTGTACAAAAGGGGGGCAGGTTAAGCTGGAGTGTTCCACTCCTGGAGTCTCTTATGCCTATCAGTTGAATGGTCGGGGACGGAATGGAGAGAAACATTGGAATCTATATGTTGAGCCGTTTGTTGTCCATAAGGGAGACCGGGTGGCAGTGCAGGCTTTCCGGGTGGGATATAAGAAGAGTGAGATAGTAGACTTTTTAATTGAACATTAATTTTGTAGGATATGAAGAATACAGTTTGTACAGCCTTGATGCTGTTGATGTCTGTGTGTATGTATGCGCAGGAGTTGTATGGAGAGTATGAAAAGAAAGTGTATGTCTCTTCGCAGGGAGATTCGTTGAAGTACCGTTTGCTGCGTCCCGAAGCAGAAAAGGCAGGGAAGAAATATCCGTTGGTGCTTTTTCTGCATGGTGCGGGCGAACGAGGAGATGATAATCAGAAGCAATTGGTGCATGGTGGGCAGATGTGGCTCAATCCGGTGAACAGAGAGGAATATCCGGCTTTTGTATTGGCTCCCCAGTGTCCTAAGGAAGATTATTGGGCTTATGTGGGTCGTCCCAAGTCGTTTGTACCTGGAGAAATGCCCGAGGTACAGGAGCCTACGCGTATATTCCGCACATTGAAGGAGTTGCTGGATACCTATTTGGCTATGCCCCAGGTGGATAAAGACCGGATTTATGTGATGGGACTTTCCATGGGCGGTATGGGGACGTTTGATTTGGCGATACGTTATCCCGAAGTTTTTGCCGCAGCCGTTCCCATCTGTGGTATTGTGAATCCGGCAAGGCTTTCTGCCGCCAAAGACGTGAAGTTCCGTATTTATCACGGAGATGCCGATAACATTGTTCCGGTAGAAGGTTCGCGTCAGGCTTACAAGGCCTTGAAGGCTGCCGGTGCCGATGTTGAGTATATCGAATTCCCTGGAGTCAATCATGGCAGTTGGACACCGGCGTTCAATGATTCTGAGTTTATGGGTTGGCTGTTTAATCAGAAGAAAAAATGATGAGGATATTGTCTGTTATCGGAGCACTTTTTTTAGGGGGCGCTTTTTTAACTTCTTGCACCACTTCCGGTCGGGTAAGTACTTTTGTGGTATTGCCGGATACGCAGACTTATCTGGAACAATGTCCGGAGGTCTTCGAGTCGCAAGTGGACTGGTTGGTTGCCAACCGTAAGAAAATAGATGCCGTGTTCCAAGTGGGAGATTTGACACAAGATAATTCTCCGGTGGAATGGGCGTATATGCAGAAAGCTTTTCATCGTATCAGCCAAGCGAGAATACCTTATTCTGTCGTGTGGGGAAATCATGATATTGGCAGTAAGCCCGGCAAGTTTTCGGACATGCATAACACTGCAATGGCCAACAAGTATTTTCCTCTTTCCGATTATATGCAGAAGAGCTATTGGGGAGGCAGTGCGGATGGAAAGACATTGGATAACTATTACATAAATTTCAGGTCGGGCGATACCGATTGGCTGGTCTTGAATCTGGAATTTGGACCTTCTGATGAGGCTCTGCAATGGGCCGATTCCATAGTGGGTATTCATCCGGATAAGCTTGTCATATTGAATACACACGCCTATTTGTATTGTGACAGTACGTTGCATGACGGGAAAGATTGGTGGCGTCCTCAAGGATATGGCATCGGCAAAGAGTTCGGGCGCACAGTGAACGATGGCGCTGGAATCTGGAAGAAATTGCTTTTCAGGCATCGCAATGTGATAGCTGTCTTTTGTGGGCATGTCTTGAAAAGCGGAGTTGGCACGCTGGTCTCTATAGGGAAAGAGGGGAATAAAGTGTATCAGATGCTGGCAAACTATCAGCGTGGTGTGGAAGGCAGTAGATTGGGAGGTGAGGGCTACTTACGCATTGTAACTTTTAACCGGAAGACAAGGGAGATAGATGTGAAGACCTATTCGACTTGGAATAAAGCCTACCACCCCTCCGAACATCATAACTTTAAGTTCAGAGAGGTGGACTTTGACGAATATCTGCGCTGAGACTTAAGTCCTTTCAGCGTAATCTCCGTTACTTTTTATCAGTTCTATCAGCTTTTCTACCGCCTCTTCTTCGGGAATGTTCTTTTCGATGCACTCCTTCTTCTTGTAGAGGCTGATTTTGCCTCGTCCGGCGCCTACATAGCCATAATCAGCATCGGCCATTTCTCCGGGGCCGTTGACAATGCATCCCATGATTCCTATCTTGAGTCCTTTCAGATGGCCGGTGGCTGCCTTGATACGGGCAATGGTACTTTCCAGGTCGTAGAGTGTGCGTCCGCAGCCGGGGCAAGAGATGTATTCGGTCTTGCTGGTACGTACGCGTCCGGCTTGCAGGATGCCGAAAGCAGTGGCATCCACTACTTTGCCGCTTATGGTTTCTCCTTGGTTGAAGAGAAGGATACCGTCACACAGACCGTCGAAGATGAGTGCTCCCATGTCTGCCGCCGCTTTGATTTGCAGATTTTCCAGTTCGCTCTCTGCGTAGTGCTCAAAGAAGACTACCGGGTTTTTCAGGCCTTCCTTCATCATCTGGTGTACCAGGGCGCGTTGTTCGCCCAACCGGTTGGGGTGATTGCTTTGCGAAACCAATACGACTTCCGGATGATACTTCAGGCAGGCGATGGCTTCGTCATTCAGCCCCATATACGTGATGAAGAGGAATTTCAGGGAAGCGCCGCAGCTGCTTAGGAAAGGAAGCTGGTCTCCTTTAAAGGCGGGCCAGGCATTGTCCGGTTTTGTCTCGCTGTTGCTTTGTTCCATCCAGACATCGGCATCGATGATGCATTGCATGCCTTCCGGAAGTTGTTTAGGGATGGAACGTCCCGTATAGATATAGTCCGGCACGAATTGCGGATTGAAGTCCATGTCCCCGTCCAGGCGTGCGGCAATGACCACGGGCAGATTGTCTCCGCCGATATTGTGTACGGCGGCAGTCTCGCGGCGGGTGGGAGAGAGATAATTGAATTCCGGCACATCTGCTCCGGGGATATAAGGATGGTCGTGGCGCTGCACGATATAGTCCACCAATTTGCGGGCTACGGGGATTTCCGCCTCCGGAGCTTCGCTCAGGGAAACCCGGATGGTGTCACCCAAGCCGTCTGCCAGCAGGGCGCCGATGCCCAAGGCCGATTTGATGCGTCCGTCTTCTCCGTCTCCGGCTTCCGTTACACCGAGATGCAGCGGGAATCGCATACCTTCCTGCTCCATGACGGCTGCCAGCAAGCGTACTGTCTTTACCATGACCACTGTATTGGATGCCTTGATGGAAATGACCACATCCGTGAAATTCTCTTGCACGCAGATGCGCAGAAACTCCATACAAGATTCCACCATGCCTTCCGGTGTATCGCCATAGCGCGACATGATGCGGTCGGATAATGAACCGTGGTTCACGCCGATGCGGATGGCAGTATGGTTCTCCTTGCAGATATTAAGGAAGGGTACAAAGCGGTCGTGTATCTTCTGCAACTCCTGGGCATACTCTTCATCGGTATACTCCAAATGTTTGAAAGTACGTGCTGCATCCACATAGTTTCCCGGATTGATGCGGACTTTTTCTACATACTGTGCTGCTACGTCCGCTACCTTCGGATTGAAGTGAATGTCGGCGACAAGCGGCACCATATATCCGTCCTGGCGTAGGCCTATGTTGATATTCATCAGGTTTTCAGCCTCTTTGATGCCTTGGGCCGTGAGGCGTACATACTCTCCTCCGGCGTCGACAATACGTTTGGTTTGCGCCACACTGGCTTCTGTGTCCTGCGTAGCGGTGTTCGTCATACTTTGTATGCGGATAGGATTGGAGCCGCCCATAGGGGTGGCTCCGATGTTTACTTCTGATGTTTCCCGTCGGGAATAGTTGAATAAATCCACGGTAATAAGTGATTAGCGTTTAGTGATAAGGGATTAGTGATAAGGGATAAGGACTATATCTCATCTTACTAATCCCTTATCCTTAATCCCTAATCCCTCAATTAGTCTTGTATTCGTACTTCACATCCTTCAAGTCCTCATTTGCCTTGACTATTTTCTTTTTCAGCCCTTCTTTATAGGCGGCGAATGTTTCAGCCAATGAGGAATCGCTCAGTGCCAGCATCTGTACGGCAAGGATGGCAGCGTTCATGGCACCATTAATGGCAACGGTGGCTACTGGTATGCCCGGAGGCATCTGGATGATGGAGTAAAGGGCGTCTACGCCATCGAGTACGGACCCTTTTACGGGAACCCCGATTACCGGCAGTGTGGTATTGGCAGCAATGACGCCGGGCAGGGCGGCAGCCATACCGGCAGCGGCAATAATCACTTTAATGCCGCGTTGGCGGGCATTCTTGGCAAATTCCTCCACTGCTTCCGGTGTGCGGTGAGCAGAGAGAGCGTTCATTTCGAACGGTACATGCAGGTCATTGAGCAATTGTGCGGCCTTCTCCATAACGGGGAGGTCGGAAGTGCTGCCCATGATGATGCTAACGATTGGAGACATGAATCTTTAAATTATTAAAGGGTTAATTTTATAAGGGTTAGGGATTAACGATTAGGGGTTAGGGACTGCGCTATCATTCCGTCCGGTGCTAATCGCTAACCCCTAATCCTTTCATTTCATTCGTTTATCAGCGCTTTGTAGGCTTCGGCATCCAGCAGGCTGTCGAAGTCGGCATCAGCGGCGGGTTTGATTTTGATGAGCCAGCCTTCGCCGTATGGGTCCTGGTTTACCAGTTCCGGCTGGTCGGCAAGGGCTTCGTTTTGCTCCAGAATCTCACCGGTTACGGGCAGGAAGAGGTCTGATATGGTTTTTACTACTTCGATGGTACCGAACACTTCGTCGGCAGCCAATGTTTCACCTTCGGTCGGGATGTCGACAAACACAATGTCACCCAGTTGCTCTTGTGCATAATCGGTAATACCTACATAGGCTACATCACCTTCCAGGCGAATCCATTCGTGTTCTTTGGTGTACTTTACATTAGTCGGGAAATTCATGATCATTAGTTTTTAAGGGTTGATACTATGTAAATTAAAAGTTGAAAATTAAAAATTAAACAAGGCTCTTAAAAGAGGAAGATTCGGAACAGTATGTTGCTCAGCGGGTGGAGTACCAGCAACGAGCAGATAAGCCCTACGGCAAAGCCTCCCATAACTTCGCCCAGTGTGTGGTGTCGCAGGATGATGCGGGCGGTGCCCAGCACGCCAGCCACCAGTATAAAGAGGCATAGCCACCATACGGGATTGTAGCTGAACAAGGCGCTGAAAGCTACCAGTCCACCAATTACGGCTCCGGCGCCTGCCATGTGTTCGCTCAGTTTCCATTTTAAGTTGACAATGACGCAGATTATCATCACTACCAGGGCGGAGAGTATGATACCGGTCATATACCACGGGATATTGAGCCGGTGCATCATGAGCAGGCAGAATACATAGGAAGTGATGGTCAGAATAAAGGGAATGTATCTCCTTTTTCGTTCCACCAGTTCTTCCGGACTGAAACCGTTGATTTTGCGGAAGATGAAGATAGTCAGTGTAGGCATCAGGATGGTGAAGCAATACACCACGCCCAATACTATCAACTTGTACTGCAACGGCATGATGCGCAGGTACGAGAATATAAACAGAACCAGAAATGCCAGGAAAGGGATGGAGAACGGTGTGAATACCGCCGAAATCACTTTCGCTGTTCTGATTAAAGTTTTATCTGCTATAATATGCTCTTCCACAACCTAATTTTATTTACGATTTGACTATTTACAATTTACTATTTGAATGCACTAATCTTTAAACCTTAATCCCTAATCGCTCATCCTTTTCTCTCATCTTCTCAGTCTTGCCACGGGGATATTCATCTGTTGGCGATACTTTGCCACCGTGCGGCGGGCTATGGGATAGCCTTTCTCTTTCAGCAGCTCGGTCAGTTCGTCATCGGTCAGAGGCTTTTTCTTGTCCTCGTTGTCAATGCACTCTTTGAGTATCTTGCGTATTTCGCGTACAGACATCTCTTCGCCGTCTTCGGTTGTGTAGCCGTCGTTGAAGAAGAATTTCAGCGGGTAGATGCCGTAGTTGGTCTGTACATATTTGCTGTTGCTGACGCGGGAGATGGTTGAGATGTCGAGTCCTGTGCGCTCGGCAACGTCTTTCAATATCATGGGGCGAAGCAATGACTCGTCACCGTCGAGAAAGAAAGGGCGTTGCAGGTCGATGATGGCCTGCATGGTAGTCATCAGGGTATTCTGCCGTTGCTTGACGGCATCGATAAATCCCTGAGCTGCATCCATTTTCTGTTTCAGGAACATCATGGCCTCTTTGGATTCCTTGGACTGGTTTGCCTTGTTCTTGGTGTGTTCCTCTACCATTTCGGTGAAATCGCGGCTCATGCGCAGTTCGGGAACATTCCGGTTGTTGAGCGA
>OGLV01000493.1_pt1 | contig 13517 bp, 10 predicted proteins | sample 1572851 | NCBI WGS metagenome assembly OGLV01 (sample SAMEA2582005, study PRJEB24529) | metagenome | biome: Human gut stool | place: China | collected 2011
AACGCGTCGCAGTAGAAAAATTCCTTCCATTGATCGGCGAGCGTGCCGCCGAGCGAGCCGGCGCCGGCTTTGATCAGACCCATAATATGCTCCCTTCCCTGCTGCAAGCAGATTTTTTTCCCATTATACCAGCTTTGACGGGAAAATGGTAGCCCTCGGCGCAGAGAATTTTGCGTGACAGGGGATGCGCAGGCGCATCGCAAGTCCATTTCGGTGTGCAAAAAAGCCTCGCAGAGTTCGCCGCCCGCAGGCGGACGATCCGTGCGAGCAGCGGACTGCGGTCCGATTGCCGGAAAAGCCTGAAGGGATTTTCCGGCAGTAAAAAACAGGCCGCATTGCTGCGGCCTGTTCGGAAAATATGGAATTACTCAGCCTTCGGGCCTGCGGCGACCAGCGCCTTACCGGCCTCGTTGCCCTCGTACTTAACGAAGTTCTTGACGAAGCGGGAGGCCAGATCCTTTGCCTTCTCGTCCCACTGGGAAGCATCAGCATAGGTGTCGCGCGGATCGAGGATCTTCGGATCGACGCCGGGCAGCTCCGTGGGGACCTCAAAATTGAAGTACGGGATCTTCTTCGTGGGGGCGTTCAGGATCGCGCCGCTCAGGATGGCGTCGATGATGCCGCGGGTATCCTTGATGGAGATGCGCTTGCCGGTGCCGTTCCAGCCGGTGTTGACCAGATAAGCCTTTGCGCCGCTGGCCTTCATCTTCTTGACCAGCTCCTCAGCGTACTTGGTGGGGTGCAGTTCCAGGAAGGCCTGACCGAAGCAAGCGGAGAAGGTGGGGGTGGGCTCGGTGATGCCGCGCTCGGTGCCTGCCAGCTTTGCGGTAAAGCCGGACAGGAAGTAGTACTGGGTCTGCTCCGGGGTCAGGATAGAGACCGGGGGCAGAACGCCGAAGGCGTCAGCAGACAGGAAAATCACGTTCTTTGCTGCGGGAGCAGAAGAAACGGGACGCACGATGTTCTGGATGTGGTTGATGGGGTAGGACACACGGGTGTTCTCGGTGACAGACTTGTCAGCGAAGTCGATGTGGCCCTCGGCATCCAGAGTGACGTTCTCCAGCAGAGCGTTGCGCTTGATGGCGTTGTAGATATCGGGCTCGGACTCCTTATCCAGGTTGATGACCTTAGCGTAGCAGCCGCCCTCGAAGTTGAACACGCCGTTGTCGTCCCAGCCGTGCTCGTCATCGCCGATCAGCAGACGCTTGGGATCGGTGGACAGGGTGGTCTTGCCGGTGCCAGACAGACCGAAGAAGATGGCGGTGTTCTCGCCGTTCTTGTCGGTGTTGGCAGAGCAGTGCATGGAAGCAATGCCCTTCAGCGGCAGGAAGTAGTTCATCATGGAGAACATACCCTTCTTCATCTCGCCGCCGTACCAAGTGTTGACGATGACCTGCTCCTTGCTGGTGATGTTGAACAGCACAGCAGTCTCGGAGTTCAGGCCCAGCTCCTTGTAGTTCTCGACCTTAGCCTTGGAAGCGTTGTAAACAACGAAATCAGGCTCGAAGTTCTCCAGCTCCTCAGCGGTGGGACGGATGAACATATTGGTAACGAAGTGTGCCTGCCAGGCCACTTCCACGATGAAACGCACTGCCATGCGGGTATCCTTGTTGGCGCCGCAGAAAGCATCCACGACGTACAGGCGCTTGTTGGACAGCTCCTTCTGAGCGATCTCCTTGACAGCCTTCCAAGCCTCCTGGGAAGCGGGGTGGTTGTCGTTCTTGTACTCATCGCTGGTCCACCACACGGTGTCCTTGGAGTTCTCGTCCATCACGATGAACTTGTCCTTGGGAGAACGGCCGGTGTAGATGCCGGTCATCACGTTCACAGCACCCAGCTCGCTGACCTGACCCTTCTCGTAACCTTCCAGCTCGGGATTGGTCTCCTCGGCGAACAGCTGCTCGTAGGAGGGGTTGTGCACGACTTCAGTCGTGCCGGTGATGCCATACTTGGTAAGATCCAACTTTGCCATATTTGCGTACCTCTACTTTCGTTTGATCCTTACATAACTCTGTGTAGGAGATGCAGCGCCATTTATGGTACGGACACCGCATAAGGGGGAGACAGCACAGAACGATGCAATGCAAATTCTCCTGTCTATCATTATACACAAAAGCTTTTCAAAAGCAATAAATGGAAGGTTCTGTTTGCAAAAAAGAAACAAATTTCATAAACAAGCTTTCCCACATTAAGTAAATTCCCGAAGCCCTGCAGGGACGCAGACTGTGAAAAATAAGGCGGGACGGGAGAAAACCGACATTTTGATAAAAGTTTGACAAGCAGGGATACATTAAAAACAGGACGCTTTGCGCATTTTTATCCCCGATTTGCTGCTGCCTTTGTCTTATTGTGTAATTTTTGCGTTGGCTCAAACGTTTTTCTGGCGAAAGGACTTTCGTTGTGCTATACTTATTTTAAACAGAAGCACTTTTCCGCCCGCCGCGGCGGTCCACACATAAAGGAACTGCCATGAAAACCATCTACATTCTGCTCACCCGCTCCGGCACGCTGCTGTCCAAACTGGTCTATGCCGCCACCGGTGCCAGCTATACTCACACCTCCATGGCGTTTGATGCAGAGCTGAGTTGCCTGTACAGCTCCACCCGCAAAAACGGCTACACCATGTTCCCGGCGGGCCCCAGCAAGGAATATCTGAACAGGGGCGTTTTCCGTCTGCGGGACAACGCCCCCTGTGCGCTGTACGCGCTGGAGGTGTCCGACGAGGCCTATTCCCACGCACTGTGCCGCGCCGAGGAGTTCATGCGCCACAGCGAGGAGTACAGCTTCAACACGCTGGGGCTGATTTTGTGCGGGCTGCATATCCGCTGGCAGCGCCGCCGGCATTATTTCTGCTCCCAGTTTGTCAGTGAGGTGCTGGAGCAAAGCGGCGCTTTGGCGCTGCCCAAGGACAGCACCCTGATGCACCCCAACGACTACACCCTGCTGCCCCAGCTGAAGTGCCTGTACAAGGGACGCTTAGCCGACCTGCCCCAGCGCAAGGCCATGGATCTGGGCGAGACGCCCTCGATGGTCAGCATCTATACCGGCCTGCTGGTGGAGCTGCTGCAGCGCCGGGCGCAAAGGTTTTTTGAGTAACTTTGTTGTATAAAGCCGAATTTTTCGCTTTTTTAGGTGTCGCTCTTGCTTTTTGCAGCCAATTGTGGTAATATTATTCGGCGGTATTGTTTTGCCGCAGAATATGCGCTCGTAGCTCAGCCGGTAGAGCATCTGACTTTTAATCAGAGGGCCAGGGATTCGAGTTCCCTCGAGCGCACCAAAATCCCACGAAGAATCGTAAGATTCCTCGTGGGATTTTCCTTTTTCTGGGGCTCTGCACACTTTTGCACACTTTTTGCACACCGGCGGGAAAGCCGTGTTTTTCCTTGCATTGTCTGCATTCTGTGCATCGTGAGCGTTTTTTCCATACTTTTTTCAGGCGAACAGCAGGCGGGTGAACTCACGCCGCTGCTCGGGGTTCATCTGTCGGACAACCTTCAGCATCCCTTCCGGGGTGATCTGGATGCTGTCCGGCAGATTTTCTTTTACCGGCACAGAGCCGGATTTGGGGGAGCCGATGTCCTGTGAATAGAAGTCTGCTTCCAACTTCTCAGCCAGCTCCAACCGGGGCTTGTCCTGCGTGTGGGCGTAGGTGTCCATCAGGATGCCGGTGGTGGCGTGACCGGTGTTGCCCTGCACGGCTTTAATGTTGCCGCCGGATTCGATCAACTGGTAAGTGGCACTGGAGTGGCGCAGACCATGGAACACGATCTTCTCAAACTCCGGGTGCTCCGCACGCCATGCGCGGTACCATTTAGAAAGGGCTTCCGGGGCAACAGGCATACCGTTGGGAAGGCGGAAGAGCTGACCACAGTTGCGATACCTGCCATCCATGGCAAGCTCGTCCTGACGGAGCTTTTCCAGCCAAGTCAGCAGTTCCTCCTTCAAGGGTCTCGTCAGATAAAGGGTGCGGCTGGATTTCTTGGTTTTCGGCTTCTTCAGCACCAGTGCGGAGCTGCTGCCCTCACGCTGGTCGGGGAAGATGTGGTAGATCTGGCTGGGGTCGATCTTGGACAAGGCTTCCTTGTTGGCGCGCTGCATTGCCTTGTTCACCGTGATAGCTCCACGACCATCGGCGGCATCGAAGTCGAGGTCTCTCGGCTGTAAGCCGAGGATCTCACCCTCTCGCAGGGAGAGAATCATGCTCAGATGCACCGCCAGATGGAGGGCGGGGTTCTCAATGGTCTGCAGCGCCGCCAACATGGTGCGCTCATCCCAGATGGTGCGTTCTTCGGTGTTGATCTTGGGGGCTTCACGGGGAGTAGGCGACTTGTGGATCAGATCCCAGTCAACGGCGTACGAAAAGGCGGTCTTCAGGAGCGTGTGAACTTCGTGAATGGACGTGCTGGATAATAGCCGCTTCTTCTGATTTTCCGTCAGCTCCTGCTTTTCGCCGTGAACGTACTGGCCGCAAGGGGTCTGGCTCAGGGTGGCGTAGAACTGCTCAATGTCATAGGTGCGGAGGTCTTGCACCTTCCGCTTTCCGATATACGGCACGATAAGGTTCTGCACCATCGCCACAGATTGGGTGTAGGTCTTGGGAGACCACTTGTGTTTGCTGGACTGAATGGGAATCCACTTGTACAGCATCTCCTCGACCGTCATGGTGTCGGGCACGAGGAAGGTGCCGTCCAGCAGTTCCTTCTCCACCGTGATCTTGCGCTCCTGCGCTTCGGCCTTGGTTTTGAAGGTTTCCCAGCCCTTGCAGGGCTTGCCAGCATGATCTTTGTAGTTGTATCGGACGGAATACGTGTTGCCACGTTTCATAATAGATGCCATAGATGTTCCCTCCCTCAGACCGCTGCAAACCAATCGTCAAAGCTCTGCTTGCTTACCCGGATGCTGGTACCGAGGCGGATCACCTTGAAGTCCTTCGTGGTGTTGCACAGGTTATACGCAGCACGGTTGGAGATCGCCAACATTTGGGCAATCTCCTCCACCCGGTAGACAAGCGGGGCGTGTCGGACGGTTTTGCTGGTCTGGTCAGAAGGTTCTACGGCAGGGGTTTGGTCCGAAGTTTCGTCAGAAATTACCATGGAATTTCTGACAGAAAATTCGCATGGAACTGCAAGTTCCTGACGTTTCATTGTAGGAGATTCGGGCGCGATTTTCAAGTCCTCACGGGTCAGTTTGGCGGAATTTTTGCGGACATTCGTCATAGGCATGTCTCCTTTGCACTTCTCCAGACCCGGCGCAGTTCCGGTTGAGCTGCACCCTGTGGGCCGGTAAATATGTAAGGGCCTGCCGCTCCTGACCCGAAGCAGCAGCCCCAAAAAGTGCGAGAACTTGAATTTACGCGCCCTACGCGCCCCAAACCACACAAAAGTACCTTCCTGTGCTGATTTTACAGGGCGCATGGCTGAATTGTATGCGCCCTTTTGGGGCGCATCCTGGCTTCTCTCCCGCCCCGAAGGGCGTGTTGCCGCCCTGCATCCGCCCAGAAGGAGCGGACACGCGCCCGGAGAAAACAACGATAGTAGGTAAAAACTTCTGATTTGGGGCGCGTGGGGCGGGAGAATTTCACTTTTCGTGTGTTTTATGCCGCAGCAAAGGCGGGGTGGACGCATACGCCCCGGAAGCCGCGATACTTTCCCTCGATGTGCTTGGAAAAGGTCAGGCCATACTTCCCTGCATTTTTCAGCAGGAACTGGCTGAACTTCTTTTGCGGAACAGGCGATTCCAGATTATCCTCGCACCACTTGGTGTAGGCGCGGTAGAGATAGGTGGAGCGTTCCTCGGTGTCGGGCTTGAAGCGGACATACGCCGTTGCCTGCATGAACTGGGTCAGGTTGTCGCTGTCCGCCATGGCTGCTTCGAGGTTCTGGATGGAGCGCTCGCTGATGGTAAACTGATAGCGGTTTGCCAGCAGACGGTGCAGCCCCTCCAGCATCCACAGCAGGATGCTGGGACGCTCCTCGGACAACTCTTCGATGAGGAACGGGTTATCCACCCGGGCAGGGTCACGGTCTTTCACGGACGAAGTGGTTCTATCGATTTATCCAAATGAAAAACATTGTGATTGTGCTACAAATTTTCAGAAGATTTATATACAGACACACAAACTTTTGGAAATTTATGGACGAACGAAATAAATTGAGATTAAATTACGTTATTCCAATAAAGACATTTGAAATTGTGTCCTTTTCAAACGATCGGTAGGAGGGGTATTTATGTTAGAGCAGCTTTTCAAATCACAAATTGCAACAGTTTCCGATCCTTACCAATGCAACTGCATCACGGATGCGTTGGCGGCTGCGGGAATCAAGTTTTATTGCAAAACCAAAGATGCCAATCGGCGTAATGCGTTCGATCAGGCAAGAATCGGAACGCTGGGTATAAAACCGAAGTATATCACGGAGGTATTTGTGGACAAAGAAAATGCAGAAATGGCATTACATATCGTACACACCTTGCCCAATCAAGAGAATTTTTGAAAAAGCTATTGACTGTCCCCTTGGGGGTGGGCTTATCATACCAGTGGAGGTGATAATATGCTTATCAATGAAGTCTGCAAGAGATGTGGCCTTACCAAAAAGGCGATTGAGTATTATGAGGAACAAGGCTTAACTCGCCCTCAAATTATGGAAAATGGTTACAGGGTGTTTTCAGAGGATGATGTCATCCAATTAAACAAAATCGCAGTTTTACGCGGGCTTGGAATATCAGTATCGGACATTAAAACGGTTTTGGCAGAGAATGACTATTTATCCTTTCAAACTATATGCGACAAGAAAGAACTGGAAATTTCGGATATACAAGCGAAACAACAATTACTCCACATGCTTGCGAGAAACCAGAATTGGGAGGATGCCCGGGCGCAATTGAGCCAGCTCGAAACGAAGCGCTCTATTCTTTCAAGATTGCTTGACCGTTTTCCGGGATATTTCGGGAAATTTATCAGTCTCCATTTTGCACTGTACCTGAATGAGAGGGTTGCAACAGACGAACAGCAAGATGCATTTGAAACGATAATTGTTTTTTTAGACGGTGTGAATATTGTTATCCCGGATGATTTGAAAGAATATCTCGACGATGTTGCGAAAACCATTGATCTTGTTGACGTGTCAAAAAAAGCTGCTGCAAGTGTTGCTGCTGCAATACAAGACCCTGAACAATATCTGAAAGATAATAGGGAGATGTTTGAGCGGTATAAGGAAGTCAAAGCATCTGACGCGTACAAAAACACTCCGGGTTACAGACTTCAAGAACTATTCGCACAGTTAAATCGAGAAAACGGGTACAATGATGTCTTTATCCCTGCTATGCGGCGATTGAGCAGTTCTTATCGTGAATACTATGAAAAGCTATTGAAAGCAAACGAAGTTTTCTTAAAAAGTTATCGCGGAGTTCGTTTTTAATGCAAGCGTAGATCTGCTTTCGCAGCTTGTCCAGCTCGGTCTGGTAGACGGTCTGGGTGGGCTGCTGCCCTTCGGCGGCAAGTTTGGCGTTGGCATGGTCGAGGCGGCGTTGTCCGCGCCGCTGCGCCCAATACTCGCGCTCCGAAACATGGTCGCCTTGGGCTTCCAGCAGATTGATCTGGTTCAGGTCGGCTTGCTCGCACATCTCCATGACAGCGACACGGAGGTGCCGGAGCATGGCAGAAGTGCAGCGGTGCTTCTTGCCCGCTTCCCAGTCGCAGGGCTTGTCCATGAAGGGCTGCCGTTCCACGGTGCGGACACGCAAGCTGCCGATGACGATGTGGACGTGGATGTTCCCCGCACTGTTGTGACCGTCCGGGTGGGTGCAGACGATGGCGGGATGACCGGGGAAGTTTTCCTTGCAGAACTGCAAGCCAAGGGCTTGCGCCCGCTCCATGGTCAGGCCGTTCTCTACTGCGTCCTTCGGGTCGAAGCTGATGATATACTTCGTATGGCCAGCGGTGCGTGCTATGCACGAATATATTAGCATCCGCTTTGGCGGATGTCGCCATATATGGTGGGTCTTCACGTCCTCCCGCCTGCCGTTCTTGCCGTACTTGCGATTGGCAATCAGGCAGGCCATAGCGAACGAAGATTCGCCGCACTCAAGGGTGTCGAGCAGGTACGAATCCCGCAGCTTGGGTCTGCCCTTCTCGTCCAGAATGGGCAGACCGGTGTACTCGTTGTGCTGAAAGGTGAGATAGCTTTCGGCGGCGGCATAGTTAGAGTTCTTCGAGCTTAAATGCTTGATGGTTGCCATACAGTTCACCAACCGTTTCTTCAGCTTTCAGCCGAAAGTTCGTGAGTGCGGACAGTTCCTCCAGAATCTGTGCCCGGAGCTGCTCGGTGTCTTTGCCGCCGGAGTTGAAGTGCCGTGCAAGCTGGTTGAGGTTGCTGCCTACCTTGCTGCACTGGGCAGACAAGGCGGCAAGCGCCGCCAGTGCATCCTCGCCGCCCTGCGCCACCACAACGGTGTGCTTGACGTTCACGCCGTACAGGACGCGGCGGACGAGTTCGGATTGGGTGAGGTGGAGTTCTTTGCAGGCGTATGCGATCCGCAGTTTTTCTTCTGCGGTCACCCTGACTTTGATGATGTGTGTCTTTCGTTTTCGCGGCGTGTCATTGCGGTTCTCTCGTGCGTGTGCGTTCGGACTTTTCATTTCAGCCATATTCGACCTCCTGTGAAAATGATAAATGCCCGCTCCGGGATGGAGAGGGCTATGTAATGCGACACGCCGCTTTTGCGCTGAAACCAGCGCAACGCTGGAGCAGGGTTTGGGGAAGGGCCACGGTTGCGAAGCAATGAAAGCCCCATTGGGGCTTTCAAGTGGCAGCGCGGTCTGCGACAGCAGATGGAGGGGCTTTGCCCCGACAAGTGCTTGCCCCAACAAGGATGACTGAGTGAGCAACAGAATTTTCAAGCATTGAAAATTTGTGGCCACAGGTCGATACTTGCTTTCGCCCTTTCCGTGCAACACTGAAAATTTCAGAAGTCGAACCGCAATGCACGTTGAAAATTTTGCAGAGCAAAACGTGTGAAAAGGCAAAGCCCCTGCTCATGGTCACCGTTCACACCGAACGCAGTTCCTGCCCCTGTTTTGCAGCGGCGTTGTCCGGCTCGCCCACAGAAAGTGTGAGGTCATGGCGCAGTATCTCGTTCAGACGGCTTATGTAAGATTCAAGGTACAGTATGAAGAAAGCCGGACGTAGTGCAGACACTACATCTTGCTTCTTTCAAACGCAAGAATAACACTTTACGGTTGTGCAGTCAACAACTAAAATCAAATTTTGGAAGATTGAACAACTACATAAGATTTTATTTGTGAAAAAGAAAAATACCGCCCACGCAGCGCAGCGATGGATTTTGTCGGGTGAATCGGCGGCAAAATAGATCGGGTGTGTTGCGGGGCGGTAAATTCTTTTGCGGACTTTCCCTCACTGAAGTGGTGGGTCTCACGGTGATAACCAACCACTTCCTGTGCTGTGTTCAAAATGAACACGACCACATCTTGTGGATTGCTTGTAACCAATCCACAAAATCAGTGGGACTTTCGGAAATAATAGCATATTCTCTGCAAGGTGTCAACACTTTAGGAGAATGAATACATGAAATAGGCAAAACATACACAGTACAAGTGGAAAGCAACACTGTGTTTTAGAGAAACCCTTAATTCTCGCAGGTCAATCGTACTTTCACGGTAAAAGTTCGATTGCGTATTCATGATGGTTATAGTCTGCGGGTTGGATTAGGACTTTTTTGTGCGATGCAGATCGATTATTATTAGCAGTGCTGTTATGCCTACCACGATTAAAAATCTGATGGTAAATTGAATTGGAAGATTTTGAAGAGCGTGGGTTAGCATTCCAACTTCTCCATCTTCAATCCATTGCGAAAACATTCGTAATTCTTCAAGCAAGGCAACTGAGAAAAAGGCAATCCCAGACACTCCGATGATGTAATTATATTTTGCCTTTTTGACAAGTACAAAATAGCAGTTTACGATTGTCAGAAAATACGAACAGCCAATCCAAAATACCCAACCAATGTTCCAATCCATAAACTTTCTTCACCCCTTTATGCAACCAGTCCTTTTATTATAGTAAGAGCTACTGCTATAACAATGAAACCTATTGCAATAATTTTTGAAATTCGATTCTTACTTATCGGATTGTATGAAGAAAATTTATTATATAGTATCAGCAACGCAGCATAAACAGGATAGCACCAAGGATTGATATTAAGTAAATCGAAAAAGAAGCCGATCTCAGCGACTATAAGAGTTAGCACTAAAGCCCAATATGCTATCTTTTTCAATGAATCTGACATAATCATTGTACCGTAGACAGTAGTCTTAATTGAATGGAGCGTTCATATTTAATCAAGCAAGAATAACGTGAACAGCGCGGTCATACTCGGCAATGGCGCGGTTAGCCCATGGCGGTAGCCCCCCTGCGGGGCAAAAACAACGGTCTGGCTATCAGTGAAAAAGCACGAAAGACCACTATAAGCGTGCCGTAAGGCAGAAACAACACAAAAAAGAGGGGTCAGTTTTACGGTTCGATCACATTGAAGGTCTTTTCAAACTTGGAGGCATACGCCAGCAGACGCTTCAGGACGGTGGCATCGCCTGTGATCTGGACCTGACCCGCCTGCTGACCGGTCATCAGAGCAAACAGTTGCAGCCGCCGACAGGTAACGGACGCCTGCGCATCCGGGCGGTTCTCGCCCGGATAGGTCAGCAGCACGCCGTTCTTGCGGGTGACATAGAACTGCTCGTTCTCATCCGTTACGGTTAAATTCAGGGTCAGGTCATCGTTCTGCGCAGCGTTGGCATCGGTCAGAATGGCGATATAGTCCAACAGCGTGGAGACCGTCATTGCGCGCATACTGTTGGTGAGACCATTCGCCGTGCGGGCACGCCCGGACAGATTGCCGTTCCGCAGTTCCGCTGCGCCCATCAGATACGCATTGCGCCACGCACCGGACTCTGCCTGATAACCCAACTGCTCCAGCGCATCGGCGCACAGGTTGCGCGCCTTCTGGTTGGATGGATCTGCAAAGACCAGCTCCTTTGTGATCTGCGCCACCCACTGATACTCGCCCTTGTTGTAGTCCTTTTTTGCCCGAAGCAGAACGGCTTCCGTACTGCCGAGATACTCCACCATCTTTTTTGCTGTTTCGCTGGGCGGGAGCGGGTCCAGATTGACCGGGTTCGCATCGTACCAGCCCAGATATTTCTGGTAGATGGCTTTGGCGTTATGCGGCAGCGTGCCGTAATACTGGCGGGTATACCAGACTTTTTCGAGCGCATCCGGCAACGAGATCATGGCGGCGATCTCGTTGGAGGTGTACCCCATGTTCATATAGTGCAGGGTCTGGTCGTGGATGAACTTGTAGATCGCAGCCGTGTTCAACAGATACTCGTGGATCTCCTCGCCCCAGTGCGGCCAGTTGTGGCTCTGGAACACCACGTCGGTCTTGTCACAGAAGCGCTGGTCAGCCTCGATGATGTACTTCGCCCAATCGTTGGCATCCCGCACCTGTGCGCCACGCAGGGTGTAGAGGTTGTGCAGGGTGCCGGTGCAGTTTTCGGCCATCCAGAGGGCACGGTACTTCGGGAAATAGGCGTTCATTTCGGCAGGGGCTTCGGTGCCGGGGGTCAGCTGGAATTCGATCTCCAGCCCGTCGATGGTCAGCTTTGGAACATCTTCCCCGATCTCGTAGGTAGGAGCGATGAGGGTCACCGTACCGGTAGACTGTCCCATGCCGATGCCGATGGAGAGTGCTCCTTTCTCTCCTTTTTCCAGCACTGTACCATACTGATACTGCGCACGCCGGGCCATTGCGATGCCGGCATAGACGTTTTCGCTGATGGCGTGTTTCAAAAATCCTTCCGGTGCAAGGATGACCGTTTTGCCAGAGGCAAGCTGTTTTTCGATAGAAAGGTTGGGGTCCGCTACATTGTTCCGGTCGATCGCACCCTCTGCGCCGCCAAAGTGATCCACGTGGCTATGACTATACATCACAGCTTTGACATCCAGCGGGCCGAACCGGTTTTCCATCAGCGCTTTTGCCGCCTGCATATTTTCCTTGCACATCAGGACATCAAAGATGATCCAGCCGTTGTTGGTGCGGATGAAAGTCGCGTTGGCCATATCAAAACCGCGCACCTGATAGATGCCGTCGCAGACCTCAAACAGTCCGGCTTTTGCGTTGAGCTGGGCGTTCCGCCACAGGCTTGGATTGACCGTATCCGGCGCATCGCGATCCAGATCGCCATAGTCTTGCAGATCCCACGCCGTTGATCCGTCATCGTTGTAAATGACCCTGCCTTCCTGATCGTCCAGCAGGCCGCGCTCTGCGTTGGCAAACTCCCGCCGGTCGGAAAAATCAAGTTTGCTGTACCACTCCGCGTTTTTTTCTGCGGTACAGCTCGTCGCATCCTGCGTCGTCCCCGGCTTTGAAGGGTCGCTGAAGAAATCAGCGATAAAGTTCAGGCTATTATTTTCGGCTTCGCTTCCGGCTGCATGTGCAGACAAGGATACTCCGCACGCCAGCATTGTAGCAGCCGAAGCTGAAATAAAATTCCGACGGGTCATTTTCATAGCAGGTTCCTCCTTATTACGGATCAGTTTGTGCGGACGACCGGCGGCTGCCAGTCTGTCAGTGCGGCGGCATCCGGTTTATAGATACGAAGGAAGAGGTGGAAATCTCCCTCTCCTACCGGCAGCCAGTTGGTCGTGTCCGCCGGTGCCTCTTTGGAAAGGGTGATATCGATCGAGCCGTCCGGATTACGGTGCAGACCGGAGCGGTCGTTGACGCAGTAGCGGTCAATGGGGTTTTCAATGAGGAAATCGTTCTCCCCGTAGGCGGTCACCGACCAGAAGCCCTTTTCCAGCGTGGGAGGATCTGCCTCGATATGCAGCGTATAGGTCTTTTTGCCGGTCAGGACTGTGCCGGTGCTGTCCACATCTGTTTTAGGGTAGATGGCAACATCGGTGGTGTTGGCACCCAGACCCCGCAGCGCCACCATGGTACGGTAGGTATATGCTGTGCCAAAGTTGCCGATGGGGTCGCCGAAATAGATCCACTGACCCATCTGGCGTGTATAGCACTCCGATTCGCTTTGCAGCTTTTTCTTCAGCTGGAGCAGCATCAGCTTCCAGCGCAGCCCGCTGAACAGACCCAGCGCCTTGTCATCGAACTTCTCACCGGGGCCGACATGCAGTGCTGCAAGCTCCCGGAGTACCGGCGCATCTGCCGCAGCGGGCGGGTTGGTTTCCATCAGCTGGTTAGCGGTATCAAAGAATTCCTTTGCGTCCATAGCAAGAACGTGCTTTACCGGCACAAAGTCATTGGCAGGGTCATAGCTGCCTGCGGGGGCGGTCCATCCACCCGCCTGATAGGCGGAAAGCGGCATCAGCTGCATCTTATCCTGAATAGCCCGGACGTTGGGCAGTTCCTCCTGTCCGGAAAGCACGATGCGGGCAATGGTCCAGACCATCGTGGTAGGCACATCAATGCGCTGCACCCCTTCCGGC
>OGLV01000495.1_pt1 | contig 13500 bp, 21 predicted proteins | sample 1572851 | NCBI WGS metagenome assembly OGLV01 (sample SAMEA2582005, study PRJEB24529) | metagenome | biome: Human gut stool | place: China | collected 2011
CAGTAGCCGTTCGAACTCACTACAGGGATCGCCTTTGTTGTGCTCCATGATCTTATGTGTTTAATAACCGGTGCGTAATAATCTCATCTGTTCACGCTCATATGCGAGCAGCGAGCGGGTGTGGTCTACCTGATGCGTACAGGCCGCATTCAACCTGTCGAGCCAGTCTACCAAATACTTTTCTTCTGCTGCTATACTGTCTACGATAGCATTTTGCGCTTTGGCAGACAGATATCCTTCTTTAGCTATTTTTACTACGGTCTCCGCTATTTCCGAACTCTTTTTGCGATTGAGCAAGAGCTTCGCTTCTGCCAGCATTTGTCCGGTGCGGGCGACATATACCTGGAGGGTTCTGATGCGCTCGTTAATCTCCGATGGATCTGAAGGGCATTTTTGTTCTGCGTACCGTTGGTACTCTGCAGCCTCAGATAGAAGCCGTTGCAAGGTGTCCATAGTCAGAAAGTTTTAAACGGTCGGGGTATACCAGATTCTTAGGCTTCGGATTCGGATTCTCCAAGTCCCAAATAGCCCGTACATGACGGAACGATGCAAAATGTTTCGGGCAATTTGCCACCGGGATCAGTTGCCAACCTACACCCTGAATCTTTCCTTTTGATCCTTCCGTACGGGTTTTGGCATTTAGATGCAGGATACCCGTCTTTTGGATAGGCTGGTATCTACCCTTGTTGATTTCGTTAAACATGGTGGTGTAAGTGGCTGCCTGGATGTGATGTGTGCTGTGGATGTAGTTGGATGTTTTAAAGTCGATCAACCATAACTTACCGAGCAACCTACAAACCATATCCACCGTCCCGGCAATGCCGTATTTATCGCATACCAGGGTAAATTCCGAACTGATAATCTCCGGGCGAAACCTTTTGTAAAAATCGATAAACCGGTTAATCATTTGCCACTCCCGCAGCGTATATATGCTATCGTCCCAGAATACCTCTACGCCCTGCTGCAACTTATCGATAGCCTCATGTACCTTAGAGCCGCTATCTGCAGCGGACATCACGATCACATCCGCATCCTGACCGTTACGCTTCAGCCATTCGTTAAACTCTTTACCTTTAGGATAAAGATCCAATACCGTAGTTACGGAAGGATAAAAATTGCCTTCCTTCGTTTCGTAAAAGCGTTCGTCGCAAAAAGTAATCTGCTTCGCTGACGGGTTATGGAATAAGCGTCCCATAGTCAAATTGTTTAAAATGGAAGATCGTCAGGATTCGGAATCGGCGTACCGTCGGAAAACGTAGCTAGCGAACGTGGCGGCCGCTGATAAGGCATGGCGTATGTGCACGGCCGCGCGCAACGGCAGTTATCTGTGGGGCGGACGCGTCAATCAGGCTGATATTTTGCCGGACGATTCATATTCGGCACGGACAGAAGCAACTTGTCGGGCGTGTTCCTGCTCCATCCATGCGGTGGGATCATCCTCTTCAGTTATAGGCTCCTCAGTTGGAAGTTCACCGAGACGCTTCCGGTTTGCCGCTTCGATCCGGGGCAGTATCTCATTATCTACATAGTTCAGGAAAAAATTGAGCACCGCCGAATCGTCATAGGTGATATTTCCCCGACCGTCAATCCGTTTCTCCAGTTCAGGAAGTCCGTGCGGATTTTCTCGTGTGAAATACCAATCCACATTCTCTCCGCGCTGCTGGAGGTAAAGCGTTCCTCGCTTTTTATCTTCCACGACCTTCAGATAGGGCGAAAAAGTGATCTTTTGATTAAAATCCACATTCGGTAGCGACTTCATCAGCGAACGTCCATAACCGCTTTGCTCTCTGACCTGCATGATATAAGTATCGTTACCATCTACGATTGTCAGGTGCCAGTTGTACATTTTGTCGTTGAACTTATCCTGCTTATTGACCAGACCGGTAAGGTATCCCGTAATGGATCGGTAATACTTAACCCAACTGATCTTCCCACTCTCTTTGCCTACGACCTGAACCGCCCCCGGCGTGCCCTCTTTTACTCGCAGCGAAATTTTTCCTTCGCTGATTCCAATGTACGTTGCATTGCTTCCTTCATTTAGTCCCATAATTTTTAATCATTTTATCGGCATCTTACTCGCTTATGCCATTGCTTTTGCGTATAGGGCCGGTTCTGCCCCGGCGACAGCTTTGAAACTTACCTGCGAGAAAAGGTATCTGTCAGCTTTGTTTGTGTTGGCCCTGTTTTGTTGTACATACTCAAGGGCGCACTCCCCGCATCATTGCTTGTCACTTATCCGAACGTCTTCGGTGACTGCCTATACTGTATGGTTTCAAAAAAAATATTTCGTTAAAACTCGAATATCCGAAGCCTTTCATCTTCTTTGTCAGCGGGGCGGGATTCGAACCCGCACGGCTGCTTTCCGAGGAGCGTCCTCCGGCAACTGTGTTGCCCCGACCACTATCAGCCCACCTGTTTATGTGCGTCTACCAATTTCGCCACCCGCTTTTTATTTGTTAATCCTTCACATCCTCCATCAATCGAGTGTAAGGATTGTATGTCTGCTGTATCCAGAACTCGTATATGCCAGGGGACAATCTGATCGGCTTATGATCTTCCCATTTCCGCTCTATCGGCGACCGATAAGACTCATCGTCCATAGATAACAATGATACATGCTGAAGTATCGATTCCTCGTTGACTTTATAAATGACCCTTTTGTCAACCTCGTAACGTTCTACATTACCGGTCAACACGTGCGCATGCTTCGTGCGGTCGCTGATTGCTAAAGGACGGTTTTTAACCATGATTGCGGATGCCGGGATCGCATCTATCGAAGCCCCGATCACATCGCCCTGATGAAATCTGATGTTTTCCATAATTTATGCTCTGAAATTGAATGAGTAATCTTTAGCGTTAAATGGCGAAAGGGATGCAATGGCTTCTATCGCGTTCGTATGGTGCGGTTCTACACCTTGCAGATAATGAGTGCCCGTACTCGGACAGCACATCGAGACCCATGCGAAAGGCTGGTTATCGATTTCTTTAAACAAATCATTCGTTTTAAGAAGTTCGACCACTTCCCTATCTCCGTTAGCATGGACGATTTCCCGCCGATCAACTACCTTCGCTCCGAGTAGATCCAGCATACCTTGCTGTCCAATGGATTCATAAATAGCTCCTTTAATATCGGCATCCGTTTCCTTCATAAACCGCTCTTTTGTGATGGAACTTTTGTCATTGACAATCCATGCCGGAATAGAACGGCCGTTGATGAAATAATATTCCGATCCATCCCTGAACTGAACGGCAGCCTGTGTTGTGGAATGAAGCCTTCCGGCTAAATTAGTCTCTATATACACTGGAGGCTGAATTGCGAATACGTAATTTTCATATTCATAAGCATTGAAAACATTAGATCTGATAAGCTTTTTATATTGCTTGAAATTGAAATTATCCAACAGATTTATCTTTTCGAAAAAGTCATAAAATGAGACCCATCCATAATTCGATAAATCAATATAAGATGAATATTCATTGACCGAATCCCCGATCGAAGCCATGACCGAATCCCCGACCGAAGCCCAGACCGAAGCCCTGACCGAAGCCTTGACCGAAGCCCCGATTGAAGCCCCGACCGAAGCCCCGATTGAGTCCATGACCGAAGCCCAGACCGAATCCCAGACCGAATCCCAGACCGAAGCCCTGATCGAAGCCCCGATTGAATCCATGACCGAAGCCCTGACCGAATCCTCGACCGAATCCCCGACCGAATCCCTGACCGAATCCCAGGCCGAATCCCTGATCGAAGCCCATACCGGAGCCCCGACCGAATCCCAGACCGAAGCCCATGATTTTTTAATCAGGTTTTTATCCTTTAAAATCGCGATGGTTAATAAACAGCTCAGCCACCCATCACAATAAATAATCTTCGGAGTAGGCTTTTTCAGCAAATCGTTGTAAAGCCATTTGATCCCTTCTTCGAAAGCAGGCTTGTCTATATCTCGTTTATTCCTGACATTATCAAAGAATAGATTAATCCATTCATCACGCGTTTCAAGCATGATCCTTTTTTGATCCGATGTTAATTCTGTTAGCATAATATTTACGTGTTTGAATTTTCAAATAACCTGCGCGGGCCTCGCGGATGGCGCAGGGCGAATCATTAACCTTAACTTACAAAAACCTAATGAACCAAATTGTACTGCAATCTGTTTTTGTCGAAGTCATTATTTATTGTGCCTTCTGGAATAGAGGTTGTTAATTGTGCATACGTAATAAATAGCCTTGCTTCCCCGTCATGGTCGTAAGACATTGCATGAACCTGAAGATCGGAATTGAACCGGTCGGTGTCATACTCTATCGTAGTTTCGAAATCACTGCTGAAATCGTATGACTTGTCTTCAACCAAAAAAGCCATACGGCGATAATCTTCGGCTGTTAGCTTTATCATGGCTACAATTCGTTTAAGTAGTTGATAATTTCCTTGCGACCGTCTTCGCTCATTTCTCCCGAAACGGCCAGCTTCGAAAGTGCAATCCGGGGCGTATTCAGATCCGGATCGTTACTTTTGTCCGATACTTTGAAATCTTCGGTCATGGGCGTGTGTTTTTTGTGGTTAAAAAGAACTACAAGCAATGCCATCAATCCGATGCCGATCAGGTTCACCCAGATGTCGCGCGACTCGTTCGCCGCAAGCAATATGGCCGTGATGAATAGTATCGCTTTCATCGTTTCTCCGCTTTAGATTTTTTGAATGCGAGAACCGAATCAAGTCTTATCTTCAGTGCTTTGTCCGTACTGTCGGGGTGCAATCTGAGCAATCCACTGGTTATGTATGATCGGATCGAGTTCGCATGGCGAGCGAGTATATCGCACGCAGTATTGACCGATACCGGCACGTCGGCCACCAATTCAAGATTAAAGTAGTGGCGCATCTTATTGTTCTCAGCGCTAAGCACCCGGTTAGATGCCTCTAATTCACTAATATAATCCATCACCTGACCAAAGGTTACTGTTTGTTCGGTGTTCTTCTGTGGCATGGCTTTCTCGCGTTAAAACGACATACATAAGTACACGAAGCAGCGGGACGAGCTTTTCAAGATCGTCCAAAGAGAGTGATTGTAAACGGATTGCGATCTCCCTGTTTGAGAGATTGAGGATGTCCTGTAATTCGGATACAGGTGCAGTAAGGGTACTATTATTCGCCTTAGTGCTTTTAACTTCGGTTCGCATTTGTCAGTTAAAAGTTTTAATATATGGCAACAAAAAAGGCGTTGCCCTGTCAAGTTTTGCGAACCGACACGACTACCGTAGTAGAAGTGGACAAAGGGCAACGCTTTATTATCAGCGTTATTATGTTTTTGTGATACGATATTCGTATCGGTTCGCAATAACAAATGTACACAAAACTTTTGATTTCGCAAACATTTTTCTGAAATATTTATACTAACCGCTGACATCTCTTTGTGTGTTAAGCCGTACAACGAGAGAGAAATTTGTTTACGAAATAGACCTGCCCCCTACCGGACACTTTCGTGGTACACGTTACCAGCACCGAGCCGTCGGGCTTGGTTATAGAGGTCTTTTTTATCTCGAACAATCCCATATCCATTGAGCGCTGAGTCGGTTGGTTGTAGTACTCGCCTTTCGAACATAAGTAGCCGTTATGACGCAGCCATTCAAAAAGACGGTTCTGTCCAATTTCAACCCCGTTTTGACGAAGTATCTTTGCAAGTTCGGCTATAAGGATAGACCGGTCGCTTGTGGCAACGGCATCCGCAAAGAGTGCTTTAGGTTCCAACTCCTTACTATGCGCCTCGGCTTCAATACGCTTGGCACGCTCATTTTTTAACTGTGTGGCTAACTGAATAAGAGTATCGGGATTAAGCAATGCTTCTTCCACTTTCTCCGGAGTTAAATAACCGCCGTGCTTGCGGATCGAAGGGAGAACATCTCCGCATACCCAGTCTTGGAACTGCTCGGCTTGTGGCAGACGACTCTTCATGATAAGACGGAAAACATCCGCCTCAGGAATGAATTTCATTGACTGAATACCGCTTTCAGTAGGGGTGAACGATTCGTTCACCCCCTTGCAGTGGTCACGTATGGCCTTTTGGGGATTGGAGTAACCCAAAGTCCGCGCAATATCGGTCGCAGCGAACATCGGTTCGCCGTTTTCGTTCGTGGCTACTCTGATTTGCCCGAATTGATTGTTTTGGAAGATTTGAATATCGTTCATGCCTATTTCTGTTTGTATATTTTCATATCCATGAGACGTTACCTGCTCATCTTATTGCTTATGCACCAAAAGCGAGGCGCATACATTGATTCCGCCGTCAGAGGTCGGTTCGATGTCGAATTTTATCAGTTTATCAGCATTTTCCTTAACGCCAAGCATGATCGACAGTACGCACCATTCTTTCATTTCATTAATTTCTGCATCCAATATCCCGGCTTGCTCATAATCTTTAACATGCTGAACATCAATGTGTGTGTCAATCGCAACTTTCCTTATATTGTTAGTCTTTCCCATTATGTAATGAATTTATATGCGCGCAGGGTAGAGTCGAACTACCTAATGTGACTATGATGCCGGCAAACATTGCGGCCTATCCGATTAACCGCCTATCGTGCGCTACCTTTCGTTACTATTCTTTCTTGATTCTCAACTGATCTTTCGAAATGCCCCATTTTTCGGCAATCTCGTCCATTGAAATTTCAATGGTTTTTTCTTCTTCAGAAAGGGGTTCGATATCGAGGCGATAGCCTAATTCGTAAAACTCATCGCATGTGTAGTTTTTGGATGCACTACCGTTTAATTTTGCTACAACCAATTCTCCGCTTCTGAAGATAATTTCGCCATATGGGGCTAAAAAATAGGGGACGGTAGATGCCGTTAAACGCACTTTATCTCCCACCTGCCAATCCTTGTAGGATTCGATTTCATCGGGGGTAGAAGGGGTTAGGACGAAGTCGGAAATATGGTTTAATGCAAGAGATTCCTTTGATCCTGATGAAACGTTCCAGCTATAATTATAACCGTACTTGTCTCTTGCTTTGTCCCCATCCACCTCATTTTGGCATAAATACACATGGCCATTTTCTACCCGGATTCTGCCTTTGGCGGGAATTCCGTCGATTTCACACCGAAAACGGCGGCCATCACATTTCAATAAATTTTCCATCGTATTTTAATTTAGTGTATTGTAATACAATTGTTTAGCGTTTGTCGTTATGAATTAAGAGCATACAGAAAAGGATACGGAGCACCGGAGCGAGATCGCGGATCTCACTCTCTGAAAGAGATTTGAAACGATGGATGATTTCCTCGTCAGAAAGGAATAAAATGGATTCAACGCTGTTACGGGCGTTAGCCGTAGCATCGGATGTACCTTGTACACCGTCTGCAAATTTTTCATCGCGTCTTGGCATTTTGGAAATGAAAAATTGCTAATAGTATATAGCAAAAGAGCAGGGCCCTTTTGGAAGTCTGCCAAGACGCCGAAACCACCGAAGTAGAATCGTCCAAATAAGAACCCCGCTTTATCAGCGGTTATTTGTATGTTTTTGCTTGATGATGATTTCAAGCGTCTTGGCAAAGGCAAACATACGCAAAACTTTTGACTTTGCAAACATTTTTCTGAAATATTTCGAAAAACCGTTTTCATACAGCCATTCTGATTATCGCATTGCAAAGACATACATGGTTGCACGAAGTACCGGGACGAGATCACGCAATTCGTCCTGTGTAAGGGATTGAAAGCGAAGAAGGATTTCTTCGTCAGAAAGATTGAGGATGTCCCGTACTTCAGGTACGGGTGCAGTTCGGGTACTATTATTCCCCACTGACTGCAAGTTTTCGTTTCTTGGCATTGTCTGAAAAACTTGAGTAGTATGTACGTAACAAGAGGCAGGGCCCCTATTTCCGCCAAGAAACGCAAGACTTCCGAAGAAGAATTGTCAGACAGGGACCCCGCCTTATCAGCGGTAGTAAATATGTGACGCTTTGATTCGAAAACCTTAGCGTTTCTTGGCACAGCAAATATGGGTAAAGTTTTTGACTGTACCAAATATTTGTCGTATTTTTTTATGCTTGCTTTCATTTTTTGCTTTATTATGCAGCCAACATTTGAGGCATAAATTCCGGTTCGTAATCTTTTTCTACCAGTTCGATAATCCGTCCGTTACGGGAAAAGCGCCGCTGTGTGTCGTGAATGAAAATCTCGTGAGGAAGAACCATCAGAAAGAATACCCCCGCGATAATCTGCTTTGCCGTTTCTGAAATGTCAATCGAAAAGTTCACGCAAAACCACCACGACACCAGAGCATTGGTTGACCGGCGGATACCTGTTTTGTCGTAAATGTTCTGAAAGTGGTTCACGACAGTACGGTAAGAGGTATTGAGCTTATCGGCGATCTCTTTCCCGATATACCCCTTGACGCATAACTCGGCTACCTGGGCCTCTCTTTTGGTTAGTATCGAATCGGTTTTCATGGTATCAAACTTTATTCACCCCATACATTACGTGGTCGGATACCGTGTTTTGCGAATGCCTGTTCTATTTTTCTCGCAGCAATAATATCATGCTTCACCTTGCCGTTCCTGCGCTTCCCGAATCCCTGTTTTGTGGTAATATTCAAAGCAAGCATGATGTCCTTTTGGCATTCTGCTTTCTGGTAATCATTCAAAAGACGAAAGCCCTTATTAAAAGAAAGCGAGATTTCAGTTTGGTTTTGTGATTTCATTTGTATACTTTTACTATTTACATTTAGAAACAAGCTGAATAATTTTGCATCTCAGGTTATTTCTTAATGCAAATATCTGAAATTATTTCATATTTGCAAAATATTTTGTGATACATTTTCTCTTTTTCTGAAATAAAAATTATATATGACTGAATTAGAACGTCTTAACAAGGCATTAAAACAGGCTTTTTTAGATATAAACATCTTTAAAAAGGCCGATATGGCTAATTTCTTGGGTTATAAAAGCACGTACTTTTCAGGTCTAATAAATGGGAAGATCGAATCAAATGAAACTTTCTATGAAAAAATTTCAGATAAATTGGGAGTAAATATCACATGGGTAAAAACCGGCGAAGGCCCCATGTTGAAAACCGAACCTAAATCCCCAATTAGCGATAAAGAATCTATCAACCTAAAAAATGACGATGAAATGACAAACAACATGCTCGTAACCATGCTTTATGACGCTAACCAAAGAATCAAGCGACTGGAAGCCGAAATTGAAGAATTAAAGCAACAACAAGGGGATGCGACGGACTCCCCAAAAAAGAGAGGCGCGATATAGTCTAAAAAGCCGTATTGATAAATCGTGTACACATAGCGATCTTTCTATTTTTGATACGGCACTATCTAATGATTTGCGTAAAATGAAATCCAATACCGATGTTGATCCTGAAAATGGCTTTTAACGGCAATAATTGAAACGTTTTTAGTAATTATCTTTGCCTTTCATCCATATAAGGCAGTTATTTAACGGTTTTGCACCCCCGCTCGGCGCATTAATGTGCCCGACACACCTTGGGCGGTGATGCAGCGGGACAGGCAAAACCGTTTCTTTTTGCCTTTTGCATAACCGTTCTCCTATGCAATCAGACTTCACAGTCTCCGACGTACTGGAGCGCCTTAAAACGGACAAGGTCTTTTTTAGGGAATTTATGGAAGCAATAGTCGAACTGATCGACTTGCTCAAAGATCGAAAAACCGCACGACGGTAGAAAGAAAGCCTCGGAATTTCCGGGGCTTTTAATGGTTGTATAATAAACGATCTATATCAGGCGTTAAATTTGATAGTGAAAATTTGCACAAAGAGAAAAATTAATTTTATTTTGCAATCATAATAATGACGGTTTTATGGCTGACTTAAAAGCATTATTTCAATATTACCTTGACCATCAAACGGAATTCGTAGGTAAGTACAACGGGAAATATCTGGTCATAAAGGATAATTCCGTCGTAGGGGTTTATGATAATGAATCAGAAGCTTATTTTGAGTCAGAAGCTAAGTATGGATTAGGGAATTTTATCATTCAACTTTGCACACCGGGCGATGAAGCGTATGCACAGCATTTCATGTCCCGCGTGGCTTTTGTGCGCTAATATGGATCCGACTGCTTTTACAGTACGAGAAGAGAAAATCAGATTAAATAAACTCATCACCAGATGTGGGATTTGTAAGGTATATGATCCGGTGCGAGGCGGGGAACATCCCCCGGTTAAGACATTTCAAGCATTATGGGATACCGGCGCAACCAACTCTGTGATTACAAAAGTGGTCGTCGATAAGTTGGGTTTAAGCCCTATTGGTATGGGGCGTGTGTATACTCCCCAAGGAGAAGCCATAACTAATATGTATTTAGTCAACTTGTTGTTGCCTAATAATATCGGAATACCTTCGCTAAGGGTATCAGAAGGAATACTGAAAGGGTTTGATGTCCTTATAGGAATGGATATCATTAGCCTGGGGGATTTTGCGATCACACATAAAAATGACGGTACTGTATTTTCATTCCAACTTCCTTCCACACACGAATATGACTTTGTAAAACAAATAAATAATTCTAAGCAATCCATAAAAGCAAAGAAAGGTAGGAGAAGGCATTAATTTTTCCATATATTTATTCTACATATGATAACCTTCATCCTAACCAATAAAGCCCGCGACAGATCACCGATTGCGCTTCTTGTTTCTTTTAAAGGAAAGAAATACAAGAAAAGTACCGGCGTTTCCTGCCTTGTCAGGATGTGGAATCAGAACAAAAAGCGCATAAAGGTCACTACGTCGAATCCCGAAGCCAACGAGGATAACGACACTTTGGATAAGTGGGAGATCGCAGCCAAAGAAACGTTGTCAGAGTTCAAAACTTGCAGAAAGGCCCCCGATCCGAAGGAATTTATATCCAAGATTCAGTACAGGTTTTACGGCGAACAAAACAATGATGACGATGAAGAAGACGCTAAAATTGGCTTCTTCGATGCGTTCGACGATTACTTGCTGACGCACAAAATGTCGGATGTTACTATTACTAATCATAAGGTGATTTACCGGGCCCTAAAACGGTATGAACTGTACAGCAGGAATAAATTAACATTAGATGATGTAACGCCTAAAATACTTTCGGATTTCGAAGATTTTCTGGTCAAAGAACATACATTTTTTACGCACAACGAATCGGACGGGGTGATCTGCATCCAGGCGTACAAACACATATACGAAGCCTGCCCCGAAACCAGAACTCCGAAGCAAAGGGGGAGGAATACCATTGCTTCGATCCACAACAAATTACGTACATTCTTCCACTGGTGCAAAACGAAGCGATACACAAATAATTACCCCTATGAGAATTTCGAAATGAAGAACGCGTCATATGGAACCCCCTTTTATTTGACTATCGAGGAACGGAATGCGCTATATCATTTTGATTTTTCATTTAGGCCCAGCCTTGCCCGACAGCGGGATATTTTCGTGTTTCAATGTTTGATCGGGTGTAGGATATCCGATCTGATGGCATTAACTAAATCCAATGTGATAAACGGAGCGATAGAGTACATCCCTCGCAAAACCATAGAAGACAGGGCGAAAGTGATCCGCGTGCCTCTTAATTCTATTGCCAGGGAGATACTTGATAAGTACGATGATAATGATGAGGATAAGCTATTTCCCTACATATCATCCCAGAAATACAATGATGCAATTAAAGAAATGCTGTCTATCGCCGGTATAAATAGATTAGTCACCATTTTGGATACGGTTACGCAGGAGCAGAAGCAAGTACCGATATGCGATGTAGCATCCTCTCACATGGCCCGGCGCACGTTTATCGGGAACCTTTACAAAAAAGTGAAAGACCCCAATCTGGTGGGATCTCTTTCCGGACATAAGGAAGGAAGTCGCGCATTCAGCCGGTACCGCGAGATCGACGAGGAAATAAAAATAGATCTTGTAAAATCAATCGAATAGTTGACGTTGTCCGAAGAAAGAACTATCTTTGAATACGGGCATTGAGAATGCAGTACCAGGATGCAGTATCAAATTATTGTGACAAGATGGTATTTTTCATCACAACTATGCAGCATTATTATCGTTAACGCGTTTATTTTGTGACCAAATAGCGATTTACGTAACAATATCCGCACTCCCTTATACAGTACGAAATTTCTTTCGCCATTCGTTGAAAATAGTCGTTAGGACAATTCCTTTTTATAGTATTTTAGTCTAAAATACTTATTTTTCGTTTATATTATTATATTTGTAAAGCTTGTAGTCGTATAGCTCTGGTTTTTTCGTACTAAGTCGAAGAAAGGTTTGGTACTGATTGTGACTCTGGTAGTTCTACCTGTACTCCGAGTTGGCCTTGCTAATTTGATTATCAGTGGATTAAATGTGATAAACGGAGAAGCGTCTAGTCGCTTCTGTCTTGTATTGTGATTATGAAGAAACTGATCGTAATTGTCTTTTGCTGCTTTTTTCTTTGTTGCCGGGATTCGGCAGACAAGGAAAACGGTACGGCGGAAAATTTGACAACGGTAACGATTGTACCGCAGGAACCTTTTCCGGTCGCCAAATTCATCGAGGATATCCGCGTTTTGCCGTTGGAGTCGGATGGAAAACATCTGATCGGGGCGGTGGATAACTTATTGTTTACGCGGGAGCGGATTGTCGTGTCGGATCAGAGGCTTTCGAAATGCGTTTATATATTCGATTATGACGGAAAAATCAAGGCGGTTATCGACAGGCAGGGCCGTGGGCCGGGAGAGTATATTTCACCGTCTTACACGACCTTGACTCCGGATTCGAGCCGGATAGCCATCTATGATAATTTTGGGAGTAAAGTATTGTTTTTCGATCTGGAAGGCAGATTCCTGGAACATAAAGAGGTAAGTTTCTGGTTTAACAAGTTTGAATATATAGATAAGGATCATGTCGTTTGTACTACTTACGGAGCGGATGATCCGGGGCTTAAAAAAGCGGATATGCAGGGGAATCTTATGATTTTTACCGACGGCGATTTCCGGATCGAGACGGGAGGCCTGCGAAATATGTATGGGGAGCGTCCGAATTTTCCGTTTCTTCCTGAATTGAAGAAGATAAACGGAGACGTTTTTTTAACGCCGGCTTTCAGCGATACGGTTTACAAAGTCGGTACCGGTTCGCTTGAACCGTATTATCACGTGGATATATCGGCCATAGGCGGAGTTACCCATATGGATGCGGGAATAAGTCGGGATGAGTATGAGGATCTGATAGATCATAATAATTTTTTTTCCGGAAGATTTCTGGAGAACGACTCGTTCGCTTTGTTTATATTCACGGAGAACCGGGAGATCAAGGAGCGTATTTTCGACAAACGGACACAAAAAGTATATTCTTTGACGCGGGACGGCAAAGTCAATAATCCGTTTAGGATCAGTTGGTTCGATGTGGATCTGTTGCAGAGTAAAAGTATTTGCGATAACCGGTTTGTCGCTGTCGTACCGGCGTATTATCTGTTAATGGGATATTCGAATTGTGCGGATGACTATCCTCAGTTGGCA